>ENA-UENU01000127-UENU01000127.1-marine-metagenome-genome-assembly--contig:-NODE-127-length-19875-cov-177.222357_pt1 | contig 19875 bp, 7 predicted proteins | sample MGYA00237877_ERZ529326 | MGnify/ENA primary metagenome ERZ529326 (study PRJEB26372, sample SAMN05368344) | marine metagenome | biome: cultured habitat; feature: ocean water; material: water; isolation... | reverse complement strand
TTTTGGCGATCACTACTTTCATGCAACAAAGCCGTCCGTTATTCTGCCCAAAAAGCTAATACCAATTTCCATGCATTGATTATAATTTTATTGTAAAACTTTAGTGGTTAAATAATTCATGACTTTTTGACTATTTATAGCTAAGTTAATGCTAATTATGATTATGTTTACTTCTCCTCTACTACTCTACTAACCTACTTTCCTACTCAATAAAATGTAGAAAAGTTTTTGACCAATGGTATAACATCAATGAGCTATGCTCAAGTGACCTGAGTGATTTAGAATGGGAGCCCCTCAAACCTCTTCTACCTAAGCCCAAGGAATTTGGGGTTTGTAACTGTTGGCTAAAATCTGAGATTATCTTTTAAAATCTAAAATTATCTGTTTTATGATACTAGGATTCAAAACTGAATTACACCCCACAAACTAGCAAAAAAGGCTGCTGGCCAAACACGCGGGTGTAGCGCGTCATGCTTACAATTGGGGATTATGGTTAACTAGAAATATCCTTACTCACAATTCCAATAATCCTGATAGTAAACTTAAATTTCCTACTGCAATATACCTGCATAAACTTTTAGTAGCAATAGTTAAACCTAATAACTATTGGTACTATGAAGTATCTAAAACAGCGCCTCAATATGCTTTAAGGCATTTATCCAATGCTTGGAAGGGTTGTTTTAGTAAAGTGTCGGGAGTACCTAAATTTCAGAAAAAAGGTAAAGACGATAGCTTCACTTTAGATGGTTCAATATCAGTAGGTTTTAATCATATCAAACTACCTCGAATAGGATGGATGAAAACTTATGAAGTTTAGATCGATAATGTAACTCCTAAATCTGTAACTATTAGCAGGAAAGCTGATAGATGGTTTGTCAGTTTCAAAGTAGACAGAGAATGTCAAATTACTGAGAAATTGGCAGGTGTAGTTGGTGTAGACTATTGAGTTAAAACTTTGGCAACATTGTCAACAGGGGAAGTGTTTGATGGTGCTAAATCTTACAAAAAGTTAGAGTCTAAACTATCACGACTGCAATATCAATCACAGGCATAAAACTAAGTTTTCCAATAACTGGAGGGCAGTACAGCTAAAAATAGTGCTCGTTACATAATAGAATAGCTAACATCAGGAAAGATACACTGCATAAACTAACTACTTATTTGGCTAAAAACCAGAGTCAAATAGTAATAGAAGACCATTATGTATCAGGAATGATGTCAAACCATAAGCTAGCTAAGGCTGTTGCCGATATGGGTTTTTATGAGTTCAGAAGACAGTTAGAGTATAAGAGTCAACTATACGGATCTAAGTATATCGTTGTTGATAGATGGTTTCCTAGCTCTAAGACTTGCAGTAGGTGTGGTCAGGTGAAACCTTCTTTGTCTTGCTCGGAGCGTGTATTCAATTGTGAATATTGCGGTTTCAGTTGCGATCGAGATTTGAATGCTAGTTTAAATCTAGCTATGGCGGTCAGTTCGACCGTGACAGCCTGTGGACTGGATAACGCCGACGTTGCCAGAAGGAAGCAGGAATAGAACAGATAATCAAAGATTTCTAAAGATTATCGTAGGTTTCTAAGAACAGCTCATATTCAAGTGGATGTCTGAGAGACTTCTTGGATAGTATATTTTATGTACAAAGAACGAGATGCCAATGGGAAATGATACCTCATGACTTGCCACCTTATACAACTGTATACAGACAGGTACTTCTAGAAATGGCAGCATTGTAGTTTCTGGCAACTTTGCGCCCGACAAGTCCGCCAAAAATGAAGAACACAATTAGATATCCGATAATTACTCGACCGTTGCGATCGCTGATTCTCAATTAGTCAAAACAACAGAAAAAATGTCTATATCTACTAACCCCATGTTTTTATCGTAACCATAAGATTCAAAATCAACTTTATATAAATTTGCCACTGCTTTTTTAACTGTGTCGTCATAAAAATTTTTTGAAGGAGGAAAAGCCACATCTTTGTCTAAAAAAGTAAAGTGTTCATCTGCAAAACAACCCTCCAATTCTGCTAATCTCTTTGAATGATGTCCGGATTTTCTTAGCTCGTCAAAGTTGCTCGTATTTAGTCCCAAATCTATTTCTATTTGCCTTTGTTGGGGCAAAAAACGATAATATTAAATATAGAACTATGGAACTGATTTTTCGTTCTGCTAGAAAGTAATCTTCTGGTGTATTTTTTGGGCTACGATAACTAATAATGCCGATGACTAAAGTCAGGAGTAAATATACATAAATACATAAGTATTTTTAAAATACAATCTACTGGAACTCACCAAAAAATAGCTGGTTTTTGGGCATCAAAAATATCAGTTTACATTGATCGCCTGAACTTGCCATATTTTATCCCTAGACAAGGATTAATTAAGACCATAGATTCGGATAAATCTTCATAGCAAAGTTTTTAATGATTAGTATAATACCTATCTATATCTAATTTTCTAAAGATTTTAAGATCGACTTTAAAGTTGCTGAAAAAAATTCAGGAGAACATTCAGTTTCAACTCGCTTCATAGCATTTTTTCTCAGTTCATTCCATAAGGCTGAATCTTGATAAAGCTTGACACATTGTTGAGCAAAATTTATCTGATCATCACCAACCAATAATTCTATTTCATGTTTCCATCCTAACTGTTGACCAATTAAAGATGTGCTAACAATAGGTAAACCGTAAGCTGCTGCTTCGTGAACTTTATGGGAAATACCTGCAGCAAAGCGAGTCGGTGCAACGAATATTCGACAGTTGTTATATAAATCTGTCAAATCTTCAACTCGACCTAACATTTCAATTGAACTATTTCCTAATCCTTCAACTTTTTGTTTTAAACCTTCAACCTCATTATTTCCAGCTATTAACAACTTAACCTCTTGACCTAAGTAACTTTGTATTTGAGGAAATATTTCTTGACACAGCCAAATTACTGAGTCAGCATTAGGAGAATCTAATTCATAAATAGCACCTACAAATAAAATATTCTGGCGCTGGAAAAAACTATTAACTGTAGGATAAGGCGTCATAAAATGTCCGATAACTTCCACTTTTTCATATCCATATTCAATAAATTTCTGCCTTTCTTCTTCTGAAACTGAAATAATATAATCGCTAGTTTCTGCTAGTTTTAATTCCTCATAAATTAACCTTTGCATTTCCTCTGATGAGATTTTTTCCCCTTCTAATTTTCGTCGCTCAAACTCTCTCAAACAGTACAGAGCTTCCGAATCATAAATTATCTTTGCTCCCTCTAATAAATTTACCTTTAATAATATCGAATTTAATTGTTCTATATTGTGAGGACGGCTGACAAATACTATATTGTAATACCCTTTTCTCTCTCGGAGAAACTCATTTAACTGAGGCAAACCATAACCGATAATGACTTCAACTTCTCTGGATATATCCCCATAAGTAGTCACCCATTCTTCTTGATAAAAAGGGTCTCCAGCATAGAATGTTACCGCGTATCCCATATTAACTATTTGAGATAAAATACTGTGACTGCGGCTATAACCAGAACCTAAAAAAGGATGAGGTATTTTATCATCAATAAAAAGCAGTTGTTTCCTTATACTTAAAGTGAAAGGATTTTCCCTAGCAGTACGAGCTAATAAAACATTATTAGAATCAGGTGGATGCTGAAACTGAAGCCAATCTTGATGTTTTTCTACAAAGACTTTTTGGTTGGTTTCCATCAGTTTAAACCCTTGTTCTCGACTAGAACTAGCAAACTCGTAGTGAAGAATATTAACATTAGGTTCGTAAATGATTTTTTTACCTAACTTCTGAAGTCGAACACAATAATCAGTTTCTTCATAATAAGCTGGTTGATAAGCTTCATCAAAACCACCCATTTCTAGAAACAAGTTACGAGGAGTTAACAAAAATACTCCCGAACAATAATCAACCGATCGCCTAAACATATATTGGGGTGCTATTGGAAAATCACCCCTTCCGTAACAAAAACAAGAACCATCTTGCCAGATAATATTTCCTGCTTCCTGAAGAGTGCCATCGGGGAAAATAATTTTGCCACCGACAGCACCAATATTGTCTGAATATTTGATAGTTTCAACTGCCGCAGTAATGCTATTTCCTAAAATCTGAGCATCGTTATTTAAAAATAAAATAAAATCACCTTTAGCTAACTTAGCTGCCTGGTTACAAGCTAGAAGATAATGATAATTTTCCGGATTAAAAATAATATTTACTCCTTGAATTTGTGACAGTAGTTGCTGAGTTTTATCTGTAGAACAGTTATCGACAATAACTACTTCAAAGGAGCTAAAACTATTTTTTAGAATTGAATTTAAACAGCTTAAAGTTAACTCTGCACGATTATGTAAAATCAGAATAATACTAACTAATGGATTCTCTATTTCAGGAAAAATGATTTGAGAACCTGTGTTTAAAAATACTTCTAAGGCTATTTTACTTAAGTTCTCTAAATATTTTTTAGATTGTTCTAGTGATGATACTTGGTGAACTTGAAGATGAGAGTTATTTTGTTGTTGGTTTAATAGGTTCTCTAATTTTAAAGTTGCTTCAGGATGAGTTGGTTGTAGTCGAAGTACCCTTTTATAGGTGTTAATTGCCTGATTAATTTCTCCCTTTTTAGCTAAAGCATTAGCCAAACCAAAACAGAATTCCACATCATTAGGTTGAAGTTCTAAAGCTCGGTTATAAATCTGAATATTGTCAGGGTTTTGCTGAATTTCCTGTCTATAAGTATTTAATATTGCTATGCGATCTGTGGTTATTTTTTGTTGAAACGCGTCACCCAGTTTTTGATAGATATTAGGTAAATTTGAATTGAGTTCTAAAGCGCGTTGGTAAGCAGCGATCGCCTCCTGCCACTGTTCTAATTTGATTAATGCCTCCCCTAACTGATAATGAGAAAAATCTAAATTTGGGTTGAGTTGGATAGCATGACGGTAAGCAGTAACTGCATCTTGCCAACTTTCGATCTCCAACAAAGCATTTCCTAAATTTTGGTAAACTTCCCAGTTATTAGGTTGCAGTTCAGTAAGTTTTTTATAATAGAAGATAGCTTCTTCCCATTTTCCTTCATCAGAGTAGTTTTTGCCATGTTTTAAGTAAGTTTCAGCAAGTTCCATCTAAATTAAATTAATCAAAATAAAGACAATTACAAATAGAGAAAAACTCCCATTTATAACCTCCTAATTTTTCTTGAAAACTAAGGGGTAAAAATGAGAGTTATATCATTCCTAAAAAACTTTTCTACATTTTCTTCACCAGCGCATTAGGAGAGTAATAAACATAAGAATAACTAACATTAACTTAGCTTGAATTAGCCCAATGGTTATTATACCTATATTAATCATTTAATAACTCAAGTGTTACCTAAGTTGAGCATTAATGCATGGGAATTGGTATGAGAGCAAAATATATTGAAATTGATCCCCATTTATTTACCGTCGATTTAGCTAAATTGAAGTAGCTTTTTGGTAATATTGATCAGCTTCAGTCGTCCGACCTTGTTTTGTCATTAAATCGCCCATCAAACGATATAAACCGGGAGCATTTGGATTGAGTTCTATCGCCTTTTGATAAGAATTGATTGCATCATTGAATAAGCTTTTTTGTTGTAAAGCATTCCCCAGATTTTGGTAAGCAGCTACAGAACTCGGATCTAACTCAATTGCTTTTTGATAAGTAGCGATCGCTTCGTCTAGTTGCCCCTGTTTGAGCTGGGCTTTCCCTAACTTAGTATAGACCCCTGCACCCAAATCTGGTTTTACTTCTAATGCTTTTTGATATGAAACAATAGCTTCCTCAAAGCGTTCCTGTTTTTGCAGAGTGTCAGCCAAGCTAATATGAACCTGTGGGGGGAAATCAGGTTTCAGTTCCACAGCTTTTTTATAAGTCGCGATCGCATCATTAGCCAGAGCTTTTTGGTTTTCAGAGCTTTTTAGTTGAACAAATATATCTCCTAATTGCTTGTAGTCTTGGGCTTTAAGTATGTCTTTGTCTATTTCAATGGCTTCTTGAAACGCAGCTATTGCCCCATAGAGTTTATTTTGTTGTTTTAGAGCTCTGGCCTGTCGGAGATATGCCCTAGCATTAGTGGGTTGGAAAGCCACAATTTTTCTGCAACATTTGACTACTTCTTCCCAGTTTTCTTGGGCTTCATAAATCGAAGCCAACTGGTTCAAAACCTGTATGTTGTCTGGGGTTAGTTTAAGGGCCATATTGTATTTGGCGATCGCTTCTTTGAACGAACCCTTCTCTTTAAGCTGTTTGCCCATTTCCATATTTTTTTGAGCCACAGCGACTTCTTTGAAAGATGATGACATAATTAAAACTTAATAATTTGTTCTAGCTTAAAATACACAAGACTTACGCAAAATATTAATATATACACCATCTGTATGGTTTGAAGACCGTTAACCCATAATAGATACAGTGCTTCTGCGTAAGTCCTGAAGATATAACTAAAGGTGATTAGCCAAGGTTAAAAGAGATTTGCTGTTGCAAGACCAATCATATTTGTATCTATCGCTGCAATTTCATCCTCAAGATTGTTTGAGGCAGGAATTACACCATCGTCATTGAGATCATGATTGAACTCTTTCTCTAAATCATCGAGGGAGGTTTCGTCAGATATCCAACCTGAATTGCCCACAATTTTACCATTCTCATCAGTATCCCAGACAAAGGCTTGACCTTTTCTTCCTTTGTCCCCGTCGAGAAGGAAGCGATAGCCGCCCTCTTCGCCCTCTACAGCTTCCGCAGCTGCACCGTCCCAGTGTTGGCTACTTTCGTCATTGTAGGTTGTGCCATTCTTGTGATGGAGTTGGAACTGATCTTGTGTGTCATTATCGATGATCCAATAGGTTTTATCTTTGTCTTGGGCGAAGGATGCTGTGCCATCATCTTCTATGATCGTTAGATCAGGTTCGCCAATTAAACCATCATCATTTAGATCATGATTGAACTCCTCCTCAAAATCATGGAGGGAGGTTTTGTCAGATATCCAACCTGAACTTTTGATGATTTTACCATTCTCATCAGTATCCCAGACAAGGGCTTGACCTTTTCTTCCTTTGTCCCCGTCGAGAAGGAAGCGATAGCCACTATCTCCAACTTCCGCAGCTGCACCGTCCCAGTGTGGGTGACTTTCGTCATTGTAGGTTGTGCCATCCTTGTGATGGAGTTGGAACTCATCTTGTGTCTCATTATTGATGATCCAATAGGTTTTATCTTTGTCTTGGGCGAAGGATGCTGTGCCCTCATCTTCTATGATCGTTAGATCAGGTTCAGCTTCAAGAGCCAAATTTCCGAAGTCAATATCATCAAATGTTTCACCATTATCTAATTCTACTTTGTGATACTGACTCTCTACTGAAGCTCTTACTGTCACATCATCAATGTACCACCCTTCATATCTATTATATATCTGATCCCCAGTATTAAACTCAAAACTGATCTTAATTGTTTCCCCTACATAGTCATTTAGGTCAAATGTAGCATTTATCCATCCCGTAGTGGGGTCTTCTAATTTATTATCATGATTCGATGCAATCTCCTCAAAATTAGTACCACCATCTGTTGAAATAAGTACTTTTGCTGAATCCCAAGGAGATAAATCTTCCGTCTCTAAAAAATAGTTAAAGGAAAGCTCAGCATTACCTTGATCACTTAAGTCAATATCTGGAGAAATAATTCGACCGGCGGTATGTCCTTTATCATAGTCACCTGTTGCTTCGTCTCCATAGTACATACTATCTTGAGCACTGTGACCTGGTTCATCACCACGTCGGGTGGATAGATGCCACAAGCCTTCAGTTGGGTTTCCGCGAAGGGTACCAGGCCCATCACCGGATCGGGATAGTATATTCAACGACTGCTCTGGGATAAAACCATTGTCAAGAGTAAAGCCATCCAAATCTGGTTGGTTATCATCACTACTGAAGTCTGCCTCAAAGATTACTTCAAGCTTAGAAGGATAAGTTTGCTCCCATCCATCTTGGATGACTTCAGTAATAGAGTAAGTTCCGGGATCAAGACCCATGAATTCATAATAACCATTTTCATTAGTGGTAGTAGACGTTTCTCCATCGTCCAGTTGACCATTTTCATTCTCATCTATGTATATTTTCCAGCCTTCTAATACTGGTTCACCATCGTCCCTTTGACTGTTACCATCAAGATCATGCCAGTTAACACCAGATATTGAACCGGGAATAATTTCTTGGTTGCCGAAGTTGATATCAGTAATAGTTTCGCCAGAATTCAATTCTACAGTATGAGTTCCGGGGTTTTCAGGAGGACTCCCCATTGCAGATAAGGCATTGTCTGCATTCAATCGACCCCCCGTTAATGTCTTGCCATTAAGTGCTGAAATAGAGTCAACGTTATCAAGAATTATTTCTTTGACTTCTGCGTAACTCAAGTCGGGATTTTCTGCTAACACCAAAGCTGCCACTCCAGCTACATGAGGAGATGCCATAGAAGTACCGCTGTAAGAGGCATACCTTTCTCCCGGCACAGTGCTTAAAATACCAGAACCAGGGGCACCTAAATCTACTGTAGTAGCTCCATAGTTAGAGAAACCAGACATATTATCGTTCTTATCCGTGGCAGCAACTGCAATAATATTTTCTAAGTCATAGCTAGCTGGGTAACTTGGACTGTTATCGGTGTTCCTACTGCTATTACCTGCTGCTGCAACAAATAAAGAATTTGCTTCCCCTGCTGCTGCAATTGCGTCATACAATCCTTGAGAAAAGCCTCCGCCTCCCCAACTGTTGTTGGTTATGTCTGCTCCCATCATTGTGGCATATTCTACAGCCAAAATAGCGTCAAATGTACTACCAGAGCCTTGATCATTTAGGAACTTAATCGCCATCAAGTCTGTCTGATGATTAACCCCTACTACTCCTACTCCATTGTTGCCCTCTGCTCCAATAGTTCCCGCTACGTGAGTGCCGTGACTCTGACGATCCATTGGATCGCCATCATCGTAGGCAAAGTCGTAACCATAATAATCGTCTATATAGCCATTATTATCGTCATCGATGCCGTTACCAGGAGTTTCACCAGAATTAGTCCACATATTGTTGGCCAAGTCTGGGTGACTATAGTCGATACCAGTGTCTATAACTCCTACTACGATATCTTTACTTCCTGTTTGAATGTCCCAAGCATTTAGCGCTTGAATACTGGCCTCAGGCTTTGTTTCATTGTCAAGGCCCCACAAATCCTTGAACATAGGGTCATTAGGAGGCTCAGAATTTGTCTGAACTTTATAGTTCAATTCGGCGTATTCTATTACAGGGTTTTCTTGGAGTTGATTTAGAACGTCTATTGTGTCCCCATCAAATTTCCACAGTTGCAGACCTTCTAATTCTGATGTTTTTGTTTCCTTGACCGTCCTTGCTCCGATCTGAGTTTTGAGATTTTCAAGAACACTAACTTCAGAATCATTGAGTGAATTGTTGATCTTAACAATTATCTCATTTTCAACAAAGCTATTTTCTAAGCCTAGGTTTTCTCCAGTAAATTTTGTCTCAGACTCACTCGCAGATACTTGAGACCCATCGGCTGCTGTATTTTTTGTATTGCCATTACTTATAGTATCTGTTTCAGAGAAACTACTTAAAGATGATTGAGACCGTAATGATGTGTCTATCTCTGCTTCTACTTTAGGATAAGTTTGTGTCCATCCTTCTTGGATGACTTCAGCAATAACGTAAGTTCCGGGAGCAAGGTCTTTGAATTCATAATAACCATCTCCATCAGTGGTAGTAGACTTTTCTCCATCATCTAGTTGACCATTTTTATTCTCGTCTATGTATATTGTCCAGCCTTCTAATACTGCTTCACCATCGTCCCATTGACTGTTACCATTAAGGTCTTCCCAGTTATAACCAGATATTGAACCAGGTTCTTCCTCTTCAAATTCATAGACTAAATCATCAATAACAAAATGTACATTAGATTCAAATTGGACTTCATCTACGTCAGTAAAATCAAATTGAACCAGAGTTGGTCCCTGATTATTCACAGTGACAGTCTTGGAATGCACCTCCTGTCCATCATTAAGACCTTTTAGCTGAATATCTAAGTTATCCTCCCACGCCGAAGTCAAATAGGCACTATTTAATGTAAAGTCTTGATCTGAAGTAATGCTTACTGGATTCGACCAGCCATTAAATGCAGAGTAGGGTGGAGAAACGTTCCCATATTCATAACCTGATCCAGGATTAGAATCTTTATGGATAACCGCCCAATCTTCACTCCAGAAAAAGTCTCCAACCTTTTGTCCACCGAATCCTTGCGAACCAGTTGTGTCTGAAATATCATCAAAGTCAAACAGCACCTGTCCCTCAGCAATGACAAGTGGTTCTATTGTTACATTTCTATTGACATCATCGGTATTCGTGATGATGTCATTTAAACGAGCTTCTGTTACCCCTAAGATGTCCATATCAAGTTCCGACATTTGCATGTTTGTAACCATTATTACATTATTATTATTATTATTATAACATACATTCCGCACTTCTTAACATTAAATTGATAAGTTTTATTAATCAGGCTTAATAAAACTTATCAGGACTTACGCAGTACCGCTATATATAGTGTATTTTTGATAATTATCTTAGATATTTACACTATAGTTAGTGCCTTTCCGTAAGTCCTGTTAATCTATCGCCCCGAATGCTATCCCTGAAAGCCTTATAGCTATGGGCATGGATTTTCCATATTATGTTTGTTGGTAATTACTTTAGGCCAGCGTCAACTTCGTCAAACTTTAAACCGGACTAAATCTACTGTAAAAAATCAATTGGGCCAAAAAATCAATTGGGCCGTCCTACTAATAGGCCAACAAAACGATTGGATATTTCAATGTTTTCAGTCGATTCATTTATTGATTAATTCTGGATTTAAGAGTATATCTAACCTCACTCCGGAACGTTTAGAATTATTGAAGTTTTTTCCTCCAAGTTGTCAAAGATACTATCTACTCAGTTGAGAAACTTGAGATGAAAACAGGTAGAGGGCCAAAATAATCAACGATTGAATAGTAGTAGAATAAATCCCTTGGCAATTAGTGCGATCGCACTAGGTGATAGAGGAACTTTGGCAAATTTTGAATTGGTCATTGGTAAATTCCGGCAACTGATACCATTCTATTGAGAAAGCGATCGTCTCCTACCCCATATTATAAGTATAAATACTTGCTCGACTTTCCCCCTCTTTCTGTGCTACATTTTATCCTGCGGAATGTAGGTTTTAAAATAGGAAAAAGTATTTATCAAGTTAAGCACGGATTATTATCAAAATATCTAACCTCAGAATTGAAACATCTTTCAATTAAAATGAAGGTTATTTAACTTAAATAACTAAAAATTTTTTGAATAAAAATAGTTAGGCGTTCGCGGAGCGTGGCGTTAGCCGTATCCCATAAAGCTATAGTGAAGGTCGTCAAAATTCTCATGCACTATATATAGCGCCTTTGCGTAAGCCCTGTATAAATTATATTGATTTATATCATATCATAGATTATCTTTAAGTAAATGATTGGTCAAAATTAGAGATTGGAATTTATGAATTTTTAATTCACCCCATTTCCTGCAGCACAAAATTTATAACGTCATGTTTTTATCGTAACCATAAGATTCAAAATCAACTTTATATAAATTTGCCACTGCTTTTTTAACTGTGTCGTCATAAAAATTTTTTGAAGGAGGAAAAGCCACATCTTTGTCTAAAAAAGTAAAGTGTTCATCTGCAAAACAACCCTCCAATTCTGCTAATCTCTTTGAATGATGTCCGGATTTTCTTAGCTCGTCAAAGTTGCTCGTATTTAGTCCCAAATCTATTTCTATTTGCCTTAGTTGCTCGTAGCTATTCTCTAGGTGAACGACATAATTTGGTACAATTAAACCTACTTTTTCGCTCTTGTGCTGTTGTATCCGCCAGTGAATATTGCATAAAAATATATCTAAACTTTCTAAATATGCTACAAATTCTCTAAAGGAAAAAGTGTCTTTTTCGTTCACTTCTCTGCCTAAAAAGTTCCTAATTTTTTCTGTATCGTAGTTGTCTTGAGCAGCTGTAATTCCCTTAATTGCTGCCAGATAAGAACTAACAACCCTAGAGAAAGGATTACATACAACTTTGATAATCTTGATTTCACCGTCGAGTAGTTCTGCAACTGTATTCCTATTTTTTAAATATCTTTTATACTCAACAGACTCGCAAAATACTTGAGTTCGAAAACAATGAATCCAAGGGTGATAGAACAGAGCCATATCAAGAAACCCTATTTTATCAAAAAACCACTTAACGGAAAAAGTACATCCAGCTTTGGCCGACCATAGTAGAGCTAGGTTATGTTTTTTTGAAAATAAAGGTTGGGGTGCAATCTTAAAAAGATTCTGGGGAGCTGGAGGCTTCTTCGGTGTAACGATCGAGCTTTTTTTGTGCTCCTCATTCCTGCGCTTCTCTTCCATTGATGAATTAATTAACATATTTTTTAGCTATTCCTAATATTTAATAATACCTTTTGTTTGCGTAAATAAATTATTAATAATCTTCCCTTTTTCTGAACATAACATAAATCATAAAATATAGGAAATTAACAAAATGTACTTTTTAATATTTTTCTAACCAATGAGTTGTCTTTAATCCAGTTAATTCATCTAATTTGGCTAGGTCCTCATTAAACTTTTCTAAAAGTTCCTTCATTGTCTCTCTATTTAATTGAAAATCTTTATCTCTATCTTTCGGCGAAGAGTTAGCTTTATACAACTCTTGTTCGACATCCTCAATAGCCAAAAACTGATTAATTTCTTTTAATACTACTTTTGAATGCTTCTTTAGTTGATCATAAGTAATTATCAAAACATTTTCCTTCCCAAATTGCTGGATATATCTCTTTACTCCCTCAAAATAAAGAGATTGCGTCATGTTTTTAACAGGATGAAACCAATTAAGTTGGTATTTTTTTTCTTCATGGTCTCTAAGTATCTTCAGACCCTTTTCACAGTATTCATTAAGATCATTTATTTGATGTTTATCTAAATGGTGTTTATAATGAGATATCATTCTTTCTATAGGATCTCGAATAGTAATCAATATCTTAATATTTCCCAACTTTTCATTTATCAGAGAAGCACATTCTGGAATACCAAGATAAATAGGAGAAATTTCCCCAATACATTTTTGACTTTCTGCCCCCATAAAATAATAGAGATATTCCCTAAAAGTTATTCCATACTTATTTTTTTCAGTATTTCTGATACCAAAGTAATTGATTTCCTTCACTGGAGACATATAAACATCTTTATGTGCTGCTAAATATTGATATAAGGATGTAGTTCCACACCTCCCTGCTCCTACTCCAATTAAATTAGGTTTATTAAGTATCTTATTTCTTTGCTTGTGCAAAGCAGCCACATCAAACTTCAGAATAAATTGCTCTATATCTTTACTATCCATTATGAATATTTGACCTTATTTTGTTTAATTTGATTACTTTTTTTGTCTTAGACCAGAAATACTTTTGCCACAGGCTAACTTCATAATTGGATCTTTTTTCCTATCATTTACGGCAGTCATCTCCATAAGTCTTCTGTTGTCCCAAACCTTTGCTTCTTATCGGATTACCTCAAATTTTGCATCGTCAACAGCAATAAAATTTCACAAGAGTGAAAACCTTTTGAGGATTTCCTTTTAGGTATTTTTTCATATTTTTGATTTTAACCTTGATTTTAACCTTGATTTATGCATACCTACTTACTATCTAATATTGGCGATCGCCCCTGTCAGTTTTTTTGAACTATAAACGTATTTGATATATATCCCTCCCCTGCCCAATTATCCTCTGTAACTTCAATTAACTTAGCATCCATTTGTCTAATAATTGTAAAAATATCTTTTTGAGGTAGAATATGCATTTCTATTTGATTATTTTCTGCTTCTTTATTAAGATCATTCAAATATTCTTTCAAAGAAAATTTATATCCATGTTTATAGGTGGGAACTTGAAAAAAAGCTACACCCCCAGAGTTAAGAGAATTCATAAATTGTTTAATAATGAAGGCAATAATTGGAGGAGGATTATGTTGTAAAACTATTACTGAATATATGAAATCTACCTGAGGAAGTTTTTTGAGATCTCTAAGAGCAACCAATTGATTTAACTGAACATTTTTGATTTCTACCTCAGTCATATATTGATGAGCAACCTTCAAGTGGGATGAGGATATATCATAGCCGTAAACAACTTCAAACTTTTCAGCCAACCATCTTGTAACTCTACCAACTCCACAACCATATTCAATAGCTGACTTAAATGATTTATAATCCAATTGATTTCTATCTAAGGAGGCAAATAATTTTGATACTTCATTTTTACCTGTTTCGTTAAATAAATTAATTGTCTGTGAAATATTATCTTGTTTAAAGTTTTCTGCGGACAATACAGACCAATGAGGTTCTGTTTTACCTAAATAAGACCAAGTATTTTGAATATGATTAAATAAAAGGGCTAATTCTCGTCCTGGGGCTACATTTTCTACATAGACAATACTTTTATCAGTAAGTTGTGGTAAAGGTTTATGCCACTGATTTTTGGCTTTAAACTCTTCTGAGTTTAAAAAAATATCTCTTAAATCTCGACAATTTTTTATTCTTCTTTTTTTATCTTCTATGGCATCCTGGTTTTCAACTTCCCTATCTAAAAACAAGCGATAAGCCCACTTAATAAATTCCTCTGGTAAATCTTCATATAATTTACCATTATTACTATTTTCCATTAGATACAAAATACTCCTATTAAATTAATATAAAACTATTTTCATTAAGAGAAATTATGAAAAATTTTCTTAAAAATAGATGCTACAACAACTGCTGAAAGTTTATCCTTAATACTCTTACAAGCATAATCACCATATTTTTCCCGAACAGAGCGATCGCACAGAAATTTCATAAACTCTGCTGCTTGATCCAGATCTGGTTCTGCCCACCGAGTACCTCTGGGATAAGCGCCATAACTCCTATCAGTTTCAATAACCTCAGCTTCCACCAAAAAAGAATTAGAATTATCCATAAAGTCTAAATTGGCTGAGTATTTGGTAGCAATAACTGGTTTTCCCATTGCCATCGCCTCTGCCAAAGTCAATCCAAAGCCTTCGGACCTGTGCAAAGAAACATAAACATCTAAACAGTTCATTAGTCTGAGAGTCTTAGCTCGATGGTAAGTTTCCTCTATCCAGATAACATTCAAACCATCTGACTCTAATTTTAGCATTTCATAATCATAATTACCGGGGACTGGAGAACTTACCTTTAAAAGCAATACCACATCCTCAGAACTCTTAAAAGCTTTTTTAAAAGCTTTAATCAGTCCTCGCGGGTTTTTTCTCTCCAGACTACTTTTCTGGTCAAAGAAAAAGCCAAATAATACCTGATCTGTGGGTAAGTTAAACTCACTACGATCAGAAGTTATAGAATCTAGTGCTGCAAAATCTATAACATGAGGAACTACTCTAACAGGTTTATCTACCTTTTTGCCAATAGCTGCTGCTGAATATTCACTAGGTGTCCATATTTCATCAAATCCCTTAGCTGCTCTTGCTTGAGAGGTAGGTAACTCTTCTGTTTCCCAAACCCAATAACCAATATTTTTTCTACCTTGCCAATAAAAATCTGGTAGAATTTTGTGAACCTGCCCCACGCTATCAGCATTTACTACTGTTATGTTAGCTCCCTTGCCTGGTAGAGGCCAACCCATCAATAGAAGTTTATTTTCTTTATCAAAAAAGGTATCTTTATCAATGTAGGTATTAGGAACTATTATTTTTGAATAATTAACTTCGACTGCCTTGAGAGTATGCTCCATAGACCTAGCAGATTGTCCCATACCTGTAGTAGCGTCGAAATTTCCTGCTACATTAACAACAAAATCGTCCCCATAGGTTTGAATTTCTGCTTCTAGTTTATCTATCCATTTTATAACTGCTTTACTTTGGGATGGAAGATTATGAATATTGGGGTTTTCCTTGAGGTAATCATGTAGTTCCTGAAGATTTTCTTTCGATTGAAAAGCATCTGGAAATAAATGTTTTAGCAGTCCTTGACTCCTGTAGAAAGCCTCTAGCTGAGATAAGGGAGTAGGGGCTTTTTCTGAGGCTAAAAATTCTATAATTGCATTCTTCTCCTCCTGATTTTCTGCCAACTCTAAACTTTTGATAATTTTGTCTATTTCAAATAAATTGGCAGTACTACCAGTTAATTGTCTTAGATAGGAATTGTACAATAAATTAATGACTGTTAGCTCTTTTTGTTGAACTTCGCAGACTAAATCAAACCACAAACATTCATCAATATCTATATTTGGCAAAGAAGTTAAATTAGACTTTAGCCATTCCAGGAATTTCTCACGTACTTTAGGAAGATGAATATTACAAAATGCACTTTGTAAGTCAGGGCGTAAAAAGTAAAGATTGAGAATTTTTAAATACCCACCACGAGCTTTTTTAAACTTTTCTATTTCTTCTGTTTTTAAATTCTCTTCTCTAGGGCCAGAATTTTTTAACCAAGCACAAAAGCGATCATAACTTTGAGGGTCACTAACAAAATTTGGATATGCTGTAACTACATCTGTTCTTCTACGGAGAATTTTCTGTAGATCTTCAATAATGTTTGTTTTAACCCAATATTGTTTAAATTTATGACATAATTCGTCAATATTGTGTTCTGTGGCTCCCCTTTCTTCTAGCCAATTAATAAATCCTTCATCCAAAAAATTATTAGAAGCATTAGGAAAAGCAGCCGCTACATCAGGTCTAAATTTTAAGAGAGATGTTATGATTGGGGGAGTATTTTTTCCTGATAAATATGGAGATGGAGTCATCAAAAATTTACAAAACTCATCTGCTTCAAATTTAGGACTAGGAAAGGGTATATTTTTGATAATTAGTTGCCTGAGAGTGTAATTAATTAGCTCGCAAGCCTTAATACCATTAGGTAGTTTTCCATAGGCATAAGGAAAATTTTTAGCTTTTGAATAGCCCCACTTCAACATTTTATTTGCATACCCGTCACAAAGTTCTTTAACCGTAGGTAGATCATATAAATTATGTCTTGTTTGATGCTTAGATAACTTATTTCTGTTTTTGGGAGAGTAACCGCTAAAGTGGAAAAAGGCTAAAGGTCTGCCATCAACTAAATATTCATCGCCGATTTTTTCTACAGTGCGATCGTGTAAATTCCAATATGCCACATTGTAAGAGGGATCATGAAGAATATAGGTATCTGGAAAATACCCGGGAATCAAATCCATCCATTTTTGATCTACAAAAAGACCATTAGGAATATCAACCACACAATCCAAATGTAATTTTTCCATCCACCACTTGAGTAACTCAAGAGAATGTTGATTCTTTTTGAGACCAATAAAACCTAGATTATAAGTTCCACTTTGTAGAATTTGCACTTCTGAAGGGGAATAATTGTCTCGAAATGGCTTTCGCATATGAGGTATTAAAACTGTCGTGTTAGTTCTTAAAGCATTCCAAATTGCATCTAGGGGACGAAATATCTGAATATCAGGATCAATGTAAACCAAATTTTCTATATCGTCGTATTTCTCCAACAAATATTTAAGAACGAAAGGTTTAACAGCCGTATTGAGTTCAAGAATGGTATAATGATAAGGAAAAGTATCGGCGGAAGGCAGAGGAACGTCTTCCATTGTTAATAATTGAAACTGTTCCTGAGCTGGCTCAAAATAACCATCTACCTGATCGACTAGCAACACAAAGAAACGAGCTTGGGGATGATGCTCAAGGAAAGTTTCGCATAAAGTTCGTGCTTGAGGCAAATAATTTTTAGATACCATGGTAATAGCAGCAATTGAAGTATTCCTCACCCTCTCTACTTCATTTCCGTGTGGCAGGTGAATTAAATCTCTTTGAATTTCCTGGGTAGAATAGTTACTATTTTCCTCTATTTTTTGCTGCTGGTTTTGTTGGCTATAAGTTTCTTTAAGACCTGTTTGAAGTTCTTGATTTTCTGGAATTTGCTTCAGTCCCTGTCGATAAACAGAAATAGCTTCTGACCATTTTTGGCCATCCCTGAAAACTTGACCCAAAAGTAAGTAAGCTTCTAAAAAACTGGGGTTTAAGGCGATCGCTCGGCGATAACAAGTCACAGCTTCTCTGTGCTGCTCTTCTTGTAAAAACTCACTTCCTAAATTAAAATGTTGTTCTGCCGTTGCCAAACTTGCCTCTAAACTCAAAGCTTTAAACCATGACTCCCTAGCTTCTTTTTCCCTTCCTTTTTCCTGAAAAACTCTAGCTAAGTTTTGGTAAACTTTTCCCAAGTTAGGATTAATGTCAATTGCTTTTTCGTAACTAGTAATTGCTTGGTCAAATTCCTTTTTTTCTAGCCAAACATTTCCCAACCCAAAATACAATTCAGGATTATTTGGTTCTATCTCAATTGCCTTGAAATAGTTCTCTACATTATTTGGTTCTTGTTCAATAGCTCTAAGATAATAATTCAGGACAGACTGCAAACCAGATTTGACTTTTTGATGTAGAGCATTATCTAACTTTTGTTTGGCTTCCGGCAGCTCTAACTTGAATTCTAAAGCCTGACTATAAGCAATAATAGCCCCTTCCCAATCTTCCAACTTCACCAACACATCTCCCAAATTATAATAATTCCAAGGAAAATCCGGATTCAACTCAATAGCCTGATGATAAACACCAGCCGCTTCTGGCCACTTCTCTAACCTAACTAAAACATCCCCCAAATTATTATAAGACCAACAAAAATCAGGATTCAACTCAATAGCCCTACCATAAGCACCAGCCGCCTCCGACCACTTCTCTAACCTAACTAAAACATCCCCCAAATTATTATAAGACCAACAAAAATCAGGATTCAATTCAATAGATTTCCTATAAGCATTAGTAGCTGCTTCTAACTTCTCTGTTTCCTGGAATAAACTACCTAATTTATGATGTACTGTCCATAATTGAGGCTGAATTTCAATAGCTTTTCTATAAACCTTTATAGCCTCTTCTTTCTCCCCTTTATTTCTTAAAATATCACCCAAATACTGATAAGCCTCAGCCAAATTGGGGTCGATGAAAATTACTTTCTGGTAAGCATTTATTGCCTCAGAAAGTTTCCCTGACTTAGCTAATATTTCAGCCAATTTTAAATAAGAAATAGAAGAACTAGGATTTAGTTTTATAGCATAATATAAAGCCGAAATTCCCTCTGAAAAATTTTCTTGCTCAATTAAAATATTCCCTAAATTATGATAATTTTCCCAGATATTTGGCTGAATTTCAATCAATTTTTTATAGATAATTACAGCTTTTTTAAGCTGGTTTTGGTTGACAAAAATATTAGCTAAAGAGTAGTAAGCCTCTGTCAAATATGGATCAATTTCAAGAGCTTTATAGTAATAAGTAATAGCCTCTTCTAATTTGCCTGGTAAAAGAGCTAATATATTTCCCATCTCATAATTAGCACCTGAGTCGTTAGGATTTAGTTTCAGTGCTTGAGCATAACAATTAATAGCATTATCTAATTGATTTTTCTGTTGAAAAGCTTTCCCCATTATCTGATAAGCTTCTGAGTTTTTTTCAACTTTAATTACTGAATAGCAGATAGCGATCGCCTCAGAAAACAATCCTTCTAAATAATAAGTCTTAGCTTGTTTTAATAGTTCTTTAACTTCTGCTTTTTGAGAATAATTAATCTGATTTGTCACTATCTGATTCAACTGCAGTAATTCACCACTTTTCCGTTCAATTTCTGCTGCACTTAGTTGATGACCATTCTGATATTTATCTTCTAATTTTGCTGA
>ENA-UENU01000126-UENU01000126.1-marine-metagenome-genome-assembly--contig:-NODE-126-length-20239-cov-172.228447_pt1 | contig 20239 bp, 17 predicted proteins | sample MGYA00237877_ERZ529326 | MGnify/ENA primary metagenome ERZ529326 (study PRJEB26372, sample SAMN05368344) | marine metagenome | biome: cultured habitat; feature: ocean water; material: water; isolation... | reverse complement strand
AAATCATTATTACTTGCATTTTTTTTCATTCTGTGAAGCTCCAAAAAAAAGGAACAACGAGGGTAGCATCTTCAAAATAACTATGGTATAATAAATAATGAGGATTAAATCCATATACTAGACTTTTTATTCAACGTAAAAAAAGCGATCGCTACAACACAACAATATATAAAAGGAAATTTATATTTTTTTTAGTTAGACAGCAAAAGATGTCAAAGATCTTAAAAGCAGAACCTTTTTTTTATTTGAAAGCAAGCATCGTGTTATAGTATTCTTAAAAAAATATTACAAATAATTAGAAGCGATCGCGTCAATTTATTTATCTATGTCTAGAATATAAAAATTAACATTATTGAGCCAGAAGAGACCCTAAAAAAGCTTCTTATAGACCAAAAAACAGGTAAATACATAGAAAGAGTACAAATTTTATACCTACATTAAACCATCAGGGAGAAAGAGTAAAACATTTAGCGAATGTGACTAGCTTAACAAGTCGCCATCGGGTGAAAAGATCAGGATAGTTAAATCAATATCGTCAAGGAAGACTAGAGGCTTTTCTGATAACTGGTAAAATGAAATTCAAAAATCATTAATTCCTGAAAAAGTTAAACGTAAATTAAAGGAAGAATTAAAAGACCCAAAAGGTTTGAATAACTATACTGAAATTCATCAATGACTTAATAGTGTTTTAGACATTCAAGCAAGTTATAAAATAATATATAAGATAGCTCATTATTATTCAAAATCTAAACTTAAGGTGTCACGTCTAGTTAATATTAAACAAGGAAAAGATACAGTAAATAACTTTAAAAAAACTCCCAAAATTAATTAAATCAATCTTATACAAAAATCCATATTTTGGAAAAGATAGTAAAAAAAATTATCGATAGGTATCAATATAAAAGTCGTTTTGGATTGAAAACTATTTCAAGACTAAAAATAACCTATAAAGATGTAAAACCAATTGGAAAATAGCAATAGCAGTTTTTATATAAATATTTATATGGCTTAGTATAGCCATAAAATGGATTGTTTTTATTTACTCATCTTAACAGTATTTATGTCGAGAAATTTTGATAATTATTTGCAGAAAAATTTCCTGATGAAGTTCACATAATTCAGCTAGATAACGGTAGTTTAAATAAAACATTAACATCAAATATTTCTGAGAAGATAGTTTTACTATTTCAAACCGCTTACAGCCCACAAGTTAACTCAATAGAAAGATTATGGCAATAAATCAAGAAAGATTTTAAGCGGATTAATTTTGGCAGCATAGAGAAATTACAAAATGCTTATTCCTAAACGTTTAAACAAGTTAACTCAAAAATTAATAGCTTGAATCACTGGCTGGGGATTTATTATTGATGCTTTAATCAATGGCCAATATTTAGGCATTAATCGTCTTTAAGTATTTAATCTTTAAAAAGTGATCGCTCCTAATCAATAGTGTTGTTCTTAGATCTTCTACTATGTTCTCTGGCCCTAATACTTGTTCTAATATCTAGCTTCAATGACCTTTGTATCCTCCTGCTGCTCGCTTTCATTTTTCTGTGAGACTTTTTGTCCATATTGTACTTGACGTTTTGAGTCCATCAGTTAATGGTGGCTTTGAACAAGTTTTGCTATCTCACCCTAAAAAAATTTCAAGCTCTGCTATCCTGTTGCGCAGTCCGAGATTTTCTCTCTCTAACCTCTTAATTTTTTGATCTTTATTTTTGGGACTCATGGTTGAAATTTACCATATTTTTTTCCTCATTAGAATATTCTTTCCTTTCTCAATTGGGCAGTTACAGTTTTTTATATATCAATGTTGGTCAAAAAGCTTCGCTCCCCTGTTGAAGAGCTTTGAGATAAAAATCAATCAATATTGCTATTTATATAAGTTTTGTGCTATTGTAGGTAAGACTAAATATACTCCAAAATAGTAATTTCATTCTGTGGACTAACCTTCTAGGCCTAAGCCGATGGAGATTAATATCAGGTTCTATGAAACAGAAACACAAACTCTGAGGTTTTTGAATTCTACTTTGTCCCATAAAAGCAAAATTGGAAATATCTTAAAAACAATAGAAATTACCTAGAAAAGAAAAAATCCGTAGGATTACTAATGAACTTAGTTCTAGGTTACTTCCTAAAACAAAAAGAGTAGTATCAAAAAATCTTCAATCATCTTTGTAGGAATATTTGATCCTGGCTCCTGGAGCCGCCAAAAAATTAATGATAAACTAACTCAAAGTATATTGAATTGTTAATAGAGAATATTATTCAGTTTTCATTGTTATGATGTATAAAAGTTAGTACAAATGGGTAGGTATTCACCTATTTTTAAGTTTTGTTCTGATTCTTTAAACAAGTAATATGAAAGCCCATTTGATAAAGTGAAGCAACATGGAGATACAAAATAGATGTGGAAGGAAGGTTAAACCTACCCAAAAGCTCTACTTCCGGAAGGGTATGGAAGTTTGTTGGGTTGTGTGCAATGCCCAATTAAATACCAGCATACCTAGGTTTTAAGTCTCGGTAATAGTTTCTCTGACTTTAAGTCAGGTAATATGTGAACACAAAGAAGATACCATAAAGAGTGCTAATTTTCATGCAAACAGAAGCTTTCAGTGAGCTTTTTCCTTTATTTAAAGGAGCTAATCCAGAAACATTGGAATGGCTCTTATCCGTTGCAGTAAAACATGAGTATCCCTCAAATAGATTAGTCCTAATGGAAGATGCTTGGGGTAATGCTGTTTACTTTGTGGTATCGGGATGGGTCAAAGTCAGACGCAGATTGTCCCCTGATAACTCAGTTACATTGGCTATTCTAGGTAGAGGAGATTTTTTTGGTGAAATGGCCATTCTAGATGAATCCCCCCGCTCAAATGATGTTGTTGCCCTATCTCCGGTTCGTTTGATTAGTATTTCGGCTCAAAGATTTATTCAAACTCTCTTCAAAGATCCTCAGTTACATCACCGAATGCTTCAACTGATGGTTAAGCGTCTCAGGCAGACAAACGTTCGTTATCAATTACGTAATAGACCTCCAGCAGTCAAACTTGCTAATACATTAGTAGAATTAGCTGAAAACTACGGTCAGACCACTGAAAAAACCTGTGAAATATTTAATATTCCTGACCAAGATTTAGGAGATGTAACAGATATTACAATTGATGAAACTACTAAAATTATGGCCAAACTACATAATAAGGGTTGGATTAAGAGAGACCCGGAACATCAGTTAATGCACTTACTTAATCTTAAACATTTAATGCATTTAGCCAGTCAGTAAATTAGATTAATAATTTTTTAAATACTCAAGTTGATAATAAAAAGTCAAAAAAATCAGCTATCTTTCTTGAAAAATTTGCATTAAAACTATAGCAAATTTGGTGATTAATATAGTATAAATGACAAGGCAAATATTTTGGGCTTCTTTCCTATCCTCTAGCCCATATTCTCCACTTTCTATTCACTTTAAAAATTAATAACTATGACTGAAGCTAAAATATTAACCATCAGTCCAACAATTACAAGCCCAGCAATTCAATATAAAGTATCTATGCCTCATCCAGAATCTCATCTGTTTGAGGTTAGTTTGTCTGTAAGAGTTGAAGAATTATCTTCCTCATTATTACAAATGTCCAAAAAACTGGATTTAAAAATGCCAGTATGGACACCAGGTTCTTACTTAATCAGGGAATATGCTAAACATTTGCAAGATTTCTGTGCCTATAGTGAAAATAAACAACCTTTACCTTGGCAAAAACTTAGCAAAAATCACTGGCAAATAGAAACATTGGGAGTCTCAAAAGTAATAGTTCAGTACAAGATATTTGCTAATGAATTAACAGTGCGCACCAATCATTTAGACTCTACACATGCTTATTTTAACGGTGCAGCTTTGTTCTTTTATATTCCTGAATGTGAAAAAAATAAGATTAGGCTCGAAGTTATTTCACCATTACCTAATTGGCAAATTACGACATCTTTACCAAAGACTCCAAATACAGAAAATACATTTGAAGCAGAAGATTTTGATACTTTAGTAGATAGTCCTTTTGAGATAGGTAACCATCAATTATATCAATTTGAAGTAGAAGGAAAAAAACATCAATTAGCTATTTGGGGAAAAGGTAATGCAGAGCCAGAAAAATTAATTCCAGATATACAAAAAATTATTGCAGTAGAAGCAGAGTTTTTTGGTGGTTTGCCTTATGAAGAATATTTATTTATTTTGCATAGTTCTAGTAAAGGATTTGGTGGTTTAGAACATAAGTTTAGTTGTACCTTAAATTATCCGAGATTTGGTTTTAGGAATAAGGAAAAACGTGATCGGTTCATGCAGCTAGTTGCCCATGAATTTTTCCACTTGTGGAATGTTAAACGTATCCGACCTAAAGCATTAGAAGAGTTTGATTATGACCAAGAAAATTATACTCCTTCTCTGTGGTTTTCTGAAGGTACAACTAGTTATTATGACTTATTAATTCCTCTAAGAGCAGGTATTTATGATGTTCAAACTTTCTTGAAAGAATTAGGAAAAGAAATTACACTTCTGCTAACAACAATAGGAAGAAAAGTACAACCTGTAAGTGAGTCTAGTTGGGATGCTTGGATTAAATTATATCGTCGGGATAATAATAGTAACAACTGTCAAATTTCCTATTATTTAAAGGGAGCAATGATATCTTTATTACTTGATTTGTTAATTCGAGAAAAATATGAAAATCAACGCTCACTAGATGATGTAATGTATCAAATGTGGGAGAAATTTGGTAAGTCAGAAATAGGTTTTACTCCAGAACAATTGAAAGCTGTAATTGAAGAGGTAGCAGAATTAGATTTGGGCAACTTCTTTAAGAGATATATTGATGGTTTAGATGAGTTACCTTTTGATGAATACTTCGGGCATTTTGGCCTGCAACTTAAAAAAGAAGATAATGAATGGCCTGATTGGGGTATGAATGTTGTTAGTGAAAATAATAAAGAAATAATTAAGTTTGTAGAAAATAACGGGCCAGCACAGTTGGCGGGAATAAATGCAGGAGATCAGTTACTGGCAATAAATGGTTTTCGGGTAAATGCAGATAAGTTGGGCTATCGCCTCAAAGATTATCAACCAGGAGATATTTTGGAAGTAACTGTTTTCCATCAAGATGAGCTTATTACTCATCAGATAACTTTGGCTCACCCCGGTCCTAGTCGTTACCAATTGGTTCCAGTGAAAAATCCTACGGCAACACAAGAAAAAAATTTTGTTGGGTGGTTGGGAAGTTCATTAGAGTCTATTTGATTGATAACTCAGATTTCTCTTGGTAAAGATAAATTCAAGATGATTTACACAGTATGAATAATTACCAAGCAATTGAATTTAACACTACTTTTAATTTTACAAATTTAGGTATAGAATATGAGTCCATAGTCTTGTTTGGCAAAAATCATTAAGAATTAATAAGTAAAAGTATATATCTTTTTCTAGATAAATATTACCTTAAACAATTACCCAAAGGTAGGATATATAGTATAAATATATGGAATAATTACTGAAAAGACACTGTGTATAGCGGCACTGCGTAAGCCCTGAATGTTTTTTTTCTATTGTAAGTCTTTATGCTGAATTTATTGCTATGACTGGTTTTAGGCTTGATAAAAGCTTTATGTTTTTATTGTCGACAACTGATAACTTTTTGATTTACCTATATTATACTCACCTATGATAATTACAATCTATCAAAGGCAAACGAGTATATATCAAAAGGATAGAACTAGTGAACATTAAGGACAAATACTTACAAGCTAGCACTCTTTTCCTAACTTTGGTGACTGTAGGAGCTACCTCTGCAACTGCGGCTAGCTTAAAAAGTTCTGATGTGGTCGTCATAGTTGATGAATATGGTTCTATGAACTACGAGCAAACATGGCTTGGCACGGTTATTCCACAGTTAGATACTGCTCTGCAAAATCAAGGTATCGTGGGCAACCGTTTTGGTCTTGTTGGATTTGGTACTTCCAATCAAACCTTAGGACGATCTTTGCCTTTAGGTGGAGCCAAGTTTGGTAACTCTGCTGAATTTGCAACTGCTACAAATAGCTTACTATTAAAAGGTGGTTTTGAAGATGGTTATTCTGCAATTGACTTTGCTTTGAATAACTACACCTTCCGCGAAGGTGCTGCTGTTAACTTCATCCTGGTGACAGACGAAGATCGGGATAATGGTAACTCTAGCCTCAACTTCAACAATATCCTGGCCAGATTAAAGCGAAACCCTCAAGACAATAAAGATGATATTCTCTTGAATGCTATAGTCAATGCCAACTTTGTGAATAATTCTCTTGGAGTTAACTCTGAAGGAAATGCCTATATTGCCAACGGTAGTGGTGGATATACAACTACTCAACTTCCACAACCACTAACTAACTTTATTACCAGTGATTTTGGAACTACTAAATTAGACTATATAGATTTAGCTCTTGATAGTGGTGGCACAGGATGGGACTTGAACCAACTACGTGATGGTGGTCTAACTGGAACTTCTTTCGCGAAGGCATTTATTGATATCAAAGTTGAAGAGATTAAGAATCAACAGATACCCGAACCAGGTTTAGTTTTAGGTCTTTTGAGTGCGGGTGTTTTAGGTGTCATTTCATTGGGTAAAAAGCTAACTCAGAGTGTCTTAAACTGAAGCTGTAAGACTTAAGTCAGGCAAAGCAAAGCTTTTAACTTTTTAGGTATACCTGAGCAGGGCTGATAATTGCATTCACCTATTTAATCTATGAGTTAAGGTTAGAATATTTAGGGTTTGCTGATTGACTATCAAAGTATTGAAAGATAAAACTTTAGCATTTTTAGACCGAAAACTAGGCACTTTTTTCGGTCTAAAAATCTAGCATTTTGAGTACGCAAAGGCAAAAAAAAATTACTCTCCTACTGCCCCGCTTCCCTATTCCTTAAAAAGACTGTTTCAGCAAATCCTAATTATGGGTAGATACTAGATGATTAAGCCATAGTTTTTTTGGATAATTTATAATTAGTTCATTATTTTTAGTAGGGCTTTGGTCAGTTATTTGTTATCCTTACCTCATAAGTTTTCTGAGAGTGCTTCCAAGAATGTTTGGTGAATGGTTATTTCAGAGGGGCTAGCCATATTTCTAAGTTTTTGTTATGGTTTGATACTTGAAGGCTTGAAGATTGGAATTTTTATCAGAGGTTAATGACAAATAAGGTGAAATTTTACCCTCTCTGGCTAAGGAGGTTTCAATATTTTCAGCTCTTTGGTGTTCTTTAGATTATCATAAGATTATCGTATTTTACTTATCGTATTGTTGTTTTGAGAGGCGATCGCTTGAATTTTCTCCCTTCCTAAATGAGTGGTTTGATAAATTGACTATTTTGTGGTATACTTAAATAATAACTATTTATTTGTTATAAATATTTGGTTCTGTACTTTATATGGGTGCTTCATAGAATGCTTAGGGAATAGCTGTTTCAGAGGCGATCGCTATATTTTTAAGTTTTTGTTATGGGTTGATGCTTAAAGGTTTGAAAATTGGAATTTTTGTCAGAGGTTGATGATAAATTAGTTGAAATTTTGCCCGCTCTGGCTAAGGAGGATTCAATATTTTCAGCTCTTTGGTTCATTTATGTGATAATATAAAATAAAGAATAATTCAAAAGCAAGTTATTGCTTAATTAAATTTTGAGGTAAGAAATACTTATCGTATTGTTGTTTTTAGAGGCGATCGCTTGAATTTTTAAATGGATGAAAGACTAATTTTTTTCCCTTCCTAAGTAAGTGGCTTGATAAATTAATTATTTTTTGGTATGCAGAAGCAAGAAACTGAAATAGTTCACTTAAACGGAACTCGAAAGAGGAAAGAAAAAAGAGAAAAGAGAAAAGATATAAAGAGAAAAGAAGAAAATAAAAAAGGATAATAATTTTAGGAACGAAAGGAGGAAGAAAGTAGAAATTACACTAAATGATAAGTTAAAAGTTCAGCTATAGAATAGTCAATAACTAAGGAAAAATTTATGACAGTACAACCACCTCCACCCCCATCTATTACTCCACGCCAGATGGATTTGTTGCGGATTGTTGCTTATATGGCATGGTCAGATGGACAACTGGCGCAAGAGGAAGTTGAGCTAATGTTGAATCGTTTTAGTAGTTTATTTGCTACAGGAGATTCCCAACAACAACTTCAAGAGGAATTACGGGATTATCTCATGCAAAATATACCATTGGAGGAGTCAATCCCCAAATTAGAAAGTCAACAAGAACGGGAACTTGTGCTGAAATTAGGTTATGAGGTAATCGCTTGTAGTGCTCGTACTCCTGAAGAAGCAAATATCAATGAAGAGGAAGAAGTTGCTTATCAAAAGTTAAAGCAGTTGCTTAATATTTCAAAGGATGTAGTAAAGCGTATAGAAGCTGAGGCTAATACTGAACTTAATCAGCAAAAACAACAAGGAATTGTTGAGATGATGACTCATGGTCTAGAGCAACATTTACACAAACAAAATTAAATTTATTTATGGAAAATGCAACAACTTATTTATTGTTGCTTTTTTTACCTTTTTTTTACTTTCTTCAGACTAGGAAGTAACTGAGAGTTTATATTTTTATGGAATTTATACTTGAGATATAAATATATATAGACTATATAAATATTTACAATTTATCAGAGTTTGATCTTTCGGTTGATAAAATCATTCTACCAGTTATAATTGAATATATTTGATGTTATTGTCTGTTTAAACAAACTTTGTAGTATAAATATTGAAGATTGCTTGTTTAGTAATATAATTTTGAGTTTAGTATCAAAAATATATGGTTATTGCTACTAAGTTATACCATTTATCAAAAAAATTTCAATATTTATCTAACCACGATAATAATGCGAAATCATTTGTGAAAAATTACTAGTTTTTTTAAATGGCTCCAACTGCTATTACTTTTGGTTTTTCTCTTCAGCATAAGTGTCTTTATAGTCCTCCATCTATTTCACTTTTCAAATAGGATTGCTATATTTACTGAAATTTATATGACGACACAATATTTTGAAGCTTATGAACAGGGACAAATGGCAGGCCATAATTTTCAATATGTTATGTTTTCTCTGGGTAAAATCTTTATAGAAATTTTCACTAATAAATAACTTTGTCCAGGGGAAAATGCTCATATCTCTGAAAAGGGGAGATAAATTGCCTTCCAACTGAAAAGAAATATTCAAACTTCTTTTTGGGAAATCATACCTGTTTGACGAGCATAAGCAAAAAGACCTCCAGCATCAATTACAGGTCTTACTTCTCCCAAAGACTTTAACTGATAAGTTTGATCAAGAGTATGATTAACTATTTGATTTTTTTCAAAATCAATAGTAACTTTTTGACCAGTTTTAAATAACTCACACAGGCGATCGCTAGACTCCCAAGGATATAATTCTCCAGTGGCGGAACAATTACGGAAGAATATACGAGCATAAGATTGAGCAACTACTGCTTGGACACCAGAAGCGCCCAATGCAATAGGTGCATGTTCCCTTGAAGAGCCACAACCAAAATTTTCTCCAGCTACGATAATGGGATACTTTGTTTTCATTGCTTCTGGCTCCATAAATCTACCATAGCGATCAGGCAAACCACACAAAGCATAAGTTCCTAGTTTATCATATTCATCTGGCTTTGAAGGAACCAATGTTAGATACTCAGCAGGTATAATTTGGTCAGTATCTATATTGTCATCTAAGACAAAAATTTTACCAGTTAGGGATTTGGTCATAGTTAATTTTTTGTTTTCCCTCTAATATTGTTACAATTTTCAATTTTTAATTTTATATTCTAGCATAATATTTGTTAAAGACTATTTGTAAAATATATTAAAAAATCTGTGGGACAACTAAATTTTTAAGCTGGAATAAGGCTAGAGATTGAAGTTGATCTACAGGTGTCATGATATGTGTATTTATCTTCCTAAAGTTATGGTTAAAAATAAGTTACAGCAGATTTCGGGCTAATTATGTATATGGTAAATGGTGAAAATTATGTAGTGCAGATATATTGCCCCCATGGGTATACTTAATAACAAAGGAAAGGCTGTATCAATAATTATGTCTTTGCCTATTTCCTATTTTATATTCTCTATTCCCTTGCAATAACTATTAATATCAATGACAAATCAAATTAATGATACATTTATGCAAGCACGCCAGGGTAACATAGCAGCAATTATTCAAGTTATGAATGAAAATTTAGCTAAGTTAGGTGTAAGAATTAGAGCTATATTTTCTGATGGTGTTTTGCAAGTTTTATGTGAAGCACCAGAGCCTCAACATTTAGAAAAGTCTAGTATTTTAAAAGAGGTTAAACAAACCCTTGAAGAAATTTCACCTCGTAATATTCAGCAAATAGAAATTAATAGTAGAATATTTAAATATCCACAACTACTTTGGCTAGAAGATATTACTAAAAATCCAGATAATAAATTACTTTGGTCTCAAAAAATTATTTTGACTAAACCAAATATTTTCAAGCAAATAGCAAATAATTTTTATATTAATAAGCTTAAACGGACTAAAATACCTATGTCTAAAGGTATTCTTCTGAAGAGAATGCAAAGGCTAGATCAATTCCAACCTGATATAATAGGCATTTTTCTTCTGAGTCTGATAATGCTAACTTTAGGTATTCAAGTTAATAGATGGCTCAACAATTCTTGGATAGATCAAATAACAACTTCAGAAAATATAGCTTCCCAGCCTTCATTTCTTAATGATAAAAAATCTTCAGAAGATACTGAGTTGAAGTCAAAAGTAGCTTTTACTCAAGCAGTACGACTGGCTCAAAAAGCTGTTGCATATGGTAAGATAGCTAAGTCTAAAGAAGAATGGATGGCGATCGCTAAGATATGGGAAGAAGCAGCAGAACTAATGGCTTCTGTTTCACCTAGTTACTCACGGCATGATGTAGCACTAGATAGGGCTGAAATTTATCAGAAAAATAGTGATATTGCCAAAACACAAGTAGAGAAAATTGTTAGAGGAGAATGAGAGGGTTTAGTAGTTGGAAATCATAAAGTTTTTTAGATTGATGAATTAAGCAAAAGATTTTAAAGATTTATGGAATATCTCTAATTTAGTTTACTAATTATTATAACTGTCATCTAGAGAATAATATTAGTAGTTATGTCAAGTATGTCAAGTTACAATTAACTAAAACTACAACATATATGTCGTTTCTTACAATAGATTTATATAGTTCTTTGTATGCTCACTAAAAATTCTTCTAAGTCCCGACCTTGGCAACGCGCTCAATATTCTCCCTTAACCAGACAAATAGATGTTTTTAGTGCGGCGGGAAAATTTTTTTTCTTTTTATGGTGGGATAATTTATTTCAAAATAAATCTTCAACTCTCAGGAGGCGTCGGGCTGAATGGTTAGTCAAAACTATGATAAATTTAGGTCCAACTTTTATTAAAATAGGCCAATCTTTATCTACACGAGCTGATATATTGCCGAAGGAATATGTGGAAGAATTAGGAAAATTACAAGACCAGGTGCCTCCTTTTGAAACTACGGAGGCGATCGCTATTATTGAGTCGGAACTTGGCAACTCTCTTTATTCTTTGTATCGAGATTTTAAGGAATTTCCTATCGCTGCAGCAAGTCTTGGACAAGTACATAAAGCTAATTTACAAACTGGTGAGGAAGTTGTGGTTAAAATACAACGTCCTGGGTTAAAAGTTTTATTTGACTTGGATGTGAAAGCTCTCAAAAATGTTATCCGTTTTTGTAAAAGGTATTTTGCTTGGGCTAAGAAGTATGATTTAGATGTTATTTACTATGATTTTTTTACAATTTTATATCAAGAAATTGATTATGTTAATGAGGGAAAAAATGCTGACCGCTTTCGCGACAATTTTCAAGGATATCCTGATATAGTAGTGCCTCGTGTTTATTGGACTCACACTACAGAAAAAGTTATAACTCTTGAGTATTTACCGGGAATTAAAATTAATGATCGTAGGGAAATGGAAGCTTATAATCTTAATCCGAAGCTAATTAATCAAATAGGAGTTTGTTGTTATTTAAAGCAGTTATTGTTAGATGGTTTTTTTCAAGCTGACCCTCATCCAGGAAATTTAGCAGTTAGTTCAGATGGCAAAGTTATTTTTTATGATTTTGGGATGATGGCTGAGGTCAAATCTTTAACTAAAGATCAAATGATTAAAACTTTTTTTGCTGTATTAAAAAAAGATGTTGAACAGGTTTTAAATGCTTTAATTACTATTGGTTTAATTGTACCAATGTCTAATATGATGCCTGTGAGAAGATTACTTGATTTTTTATTGGAAAATTTTACTGATAAACCTGTCAATTTTTATGATTTTGATCAAATTAAGGAAGAACTTTATGTATTGTTTGAAGAACAACCATTTCGTCTCCCCTCTCAAATGACTTTTATTCTTAAGTCACTTACTACTTTGGATGGTATTGCTAGAGAACTTGATCCTGATTATAGTTTAGTTAGTTGTTCTCAACCTTTTGTTAAAAGTATAACTTTTTCTAAAGGTAAAGGTAGAGTTGTTGGTGAGTTAGCTAAACAGACTACAGATTTTATTAAGTATAAATTACGGCAACCTAGTAAAAGTGAAGTTTTAATCCGTCAATTCCAAACAAAAATTGAAGATGGTGAAATTCAGTTTCGGGTACGTTCTATTGAACATGATCGGTTATTGAAACGGATTAATTTAGCTTTGAAAGTTTTGATTTTTACTGGTTTTACTGGTTTTACTTTTTTATCGGGATCTGTTTTACTGACTGGAGGTTATATTAAAGCTGCAATTATTATTTTTGTTTTATCGGTATTGGGATTTATATTCCTATTAAAGTTAGGGTTTCAGTTATCTATTAAAGAAAAATTAGATAAAATAGCAGAAAAATAAATTACTACTAAATTACTACAGTGATCGCCTCATTTTTTCTATTACTTTTTTTGGTTGAATAAAAAGTATTATGTAGGGGCAAACTTACCATGATCTATAAATTTTATTATAGTTATTTTGAAGATGCTAACCTCATTTTCCCTTTTTTTCTTGGAGCTTCAAAGAATAAAAACTTGTGTCATTGCTCACAAGTTATCTCATACTAAGTAATAACATTTTGAAACAATAATGTTACAAATGATTAAGAGCGATCGCGTAAATTTATTTATCTATATCTGGAATACTATAGTCTTACGCATTAAGGTTAGGACATTGACTATGATAGATAAAACTCAAAAATTTATCGAAAATTTATTTATCTATATCTGGAATACTATAGTCTTACGCATTAAGGTTAGGACATTGACTATGATAGATAAAACTCAAAAATTTATCGAAGACTCCATGCCAGCACCATTAGACTATGATCTTCGAACCAAAGCAATTGAAGCAGTAAAAAGAGGAGAGAAAAAACTTCATGTTGCTCAAATGCTTAATATTAGTCGTAATACTTTAGATTTACGGTTAAACAGCAGAATTAGAGACAGGGACTTATGAAGCGCTCCCTAACAAAGGAAGACCACAGAAAATTAAAAATGAAAAACAATTTCGACAATTTATCATAGAGAATAAAAATAAAACTCAACAACAAATAGCATAACTATGGGGGGATAATATAACTCGACAAAATATTAGTTATTTTTGTCAAAAAATAGAAATTACTCGAAAAAAAAACCTACGGATATGAAGGAAGAGACGAGGAAGAAAGACAAAAATTTAGGGAAAAGTTATCAAAAGTAGAAAAAAATCAACTTGTTTATATTGATGAAGCAGGTTTTGATAATCATACTGGTTTATCCTTATGGATATAGTCCTAAAGGGGAAAAATGTTTAGGGTTAAAGTCAGGAAAAAAAAGAGAAAGAACAAGTTGGATAGGGGCATTAAGAGAAAAAAAATTATTTGCCCCCTTAACTTTTGCAGGTTGGTGTAATCCTTATTTATTTGAGTATTGGTTGGAGTTTTGTCTAATTCCTCAATTGAATGTAGGAGACGTTATTATGGTTGATAATGGGAGTTTTCACAAAGGGGAAAATATCAGAAAGATGGTAGAGGAAGCAGGTTATGAAATGTGGTATTTACCAGCTTATTCTCCAGATTTGAACAAAATTGAAAACTGGTAGGCAGTTTGAAAAACATGGATGAAGCAATTATTAAAGGAGTTTGAGACGGTCTCCAATTGTGTCGATGCAGCCTTCAAAAACTGCCCTAATGTTTTTGCGTAAGACTATAGCTCAGTCAAAATAGCTAAAAAAAACGGGTTAACCCGATTTTGGTTAACCCGCAAACTTGGGAACACGCAAATAAATTACTTTTGCACTACCAATTTGACATTAGCGTTTTGTAGACCACGTTGCTTAACAGTAGCTAAGGTTTTGTTAACGGCATACTTTTGGTTGATGGAATTAATTAACTCAGTTTGATTGTGCTTCTTAGCAACACCCCACAAATCAGCGATTAGATCAAAAGAACCATCACTGTTGCGAGACCAGCCTAAATCATATTCGCCTTCTAGAACAGCAACGATATCGGAACGTACACGTTGGCCATTGTATCCACGAACATCAGCATTAGTTTTAACTGTAACTCCCAAATCACCCAAGGAAGCTTTTAAGATTTCAGCGTCAGTTATCTTAGTACGTAATGTGCTGAAGTGAGACATTTGGGTTTCCTCCTAAATTTATAATTAAAACAGAAACAACAACGGTGCTTTATCGAACAGTACCACAAATAATAATTAATGTGGTTTTTTTAGAAACTGCTAGCAACTTTATTCAGTTTACTAGCCTTTACTCCTGTTTGTACCAGGAGAAAGCTTTTAGAACTCCAGTCTTTGATACTCGGCAACTGAAGATGCAGCAGGCCGCGCACGTTGTCTAGCCCAATCTCTTAGAGCAGTAACTTGCTCTGTCATGGTCTTCGATAACGGTAGTGTAGATTTAATTGCGGCAATAATATCTAGCTGTGTAAATTCTCTATCTTGAGCAAATGCTTCATACATAGCAGCAATTATGGCTTGCTCTATTTCTGCACCTGAAAAGCCATCGGATACATTAGATAGTTGATCCAGATCGAAGCGTTCAATATCTCGACGTCTTTTTATTAGGTGAATTTGGAAAATATCTTGGCGTTCTTCTTTGTTTGGTAAGTCTACAAAGAAAATTTCATCAAACCTACCTTTTCTCAAAAACTCTCCTGGTAGACGTTCTACCCGGTTGGCAGTTGCCATAACAAACACTGGAGAAGTTTTTTCCTGCATCCAAGTTAGGAATGAGCCAAATATCCGACTAGAAGTACCTCCATCAGAATCAGCTGAACCTGTACTACCTGCAAAGGCTTTATCTAACTCATCTATAAATAAAATAGCAGGTGAAATTGATTCAGCTGTTCTGAGAGCATTTCGCAAGTTAGCCTCTGAGCGTCCTACCATTGAACCATCGTATACACGTCCCATATCTAATCGCAATAAAGGTAGACCCCATAGACCAGATGTAGTTTTTGCTATCAGAGACTTGCCACATCCAGGTATTCCTAGAATCAACATTCCCTTTGGTTGAGGTAGTCCATATTCTCGGGCACGCTCTGTAAAGGCATCAGAACGTTGCCTTAACCAATGTTTCAACTCCTCTAGACCACCTACAGCATTTATAGTTTCGTCCTTTTCGATGTATTCTAGTATACCGTTGCGCCTGATGAGCTGTTTTTTCTCAGAAAGTACAATGTCAACTTCCTTTTCAGTTAGGCGTCCTGCTGTTACTTGAGCTTTACGATATACTTTTTCGGCTTCATCTTTTGTCAAACCCAGAGCTGCTTTTAGTAGTTTTTCTCTTGTTTCTGTAGAAATACGTCGGTTTTTAGCAGAATCTAATTGTCCTGAGAGAACTTGATTTAATTCTTTCATATCTGGCAATGGAAAGTCAAGGACAACTACTTCCTTTTCTAATTCTATGGGTACATTTTGCACAGGAGACATTAATATAATTGTCTTTTTTGTACCTTTAAAACTAGCTATCGCATCTCTTAACCACCTAGTAACTGGTGGTGAATCGATAAAAGGATGTAAATCCTTGAATACATATATTCCAGCGCCAGTGTTAGGATCTCGCTGCCTAATTACCCACTCTATAGCTGACTCGGGCGAGACTGTATTGTGCTGAGTCGTATTTTTGCTCTGATCATAGTCTGTAATACCGTGAGTCACTGTCCAAACAAATACTTTGCGCTGTAGTTTTCTCTGAGCTAATGCTAAAATTGCCTGCTCTGACCGCTCTTCCTCGGAGGTTACGAGGTAGATCAAAGGATATTGAGCTTCGATTAGAATATTGAGTTCTTCTTTCATAGTCCTTGACCTAGTAGAGACGGTACAAAGTTTACAGTGGCTGAATTAAGATTTTCCTTTTTTTCCCTACCAGATTATGAATTCTAAGAGACTTATTATAAATTATCTCTCTTAATTAGTCATCATATCTAGATTTTTGCTACAGCTTAGTGTTAGCAGGGAACTAACTCTTGTTCTCCCGGTTGAACCTCAGACTTTTCTATTTCTGGGGCTTGCTTAACGGGAATATTTTCGTCTACCAATACGTTTGGCTGATTTTTTATGGATACCAGTTCTCCTTCTCGGACTATAAGTGAGCTTGTACACTCTGGACAACTGTATACCCGGTGGGTCTGTCCATATCTTGAACTTGAGTCATCAATTACTTCTGGGTTTTCTAGATAGAAAAGAATCGCCCTTTCTGCTATTGATGACATTGGTTCCGAGTCAACTGCAGCCCTTATTTTGAGCTTACGATGCAGTTCTGGTTGAATATATAGTGTAACTTTTTGCTTATCTTGCATATTACAGTCAACTTGTTTACCCGGGTATATTCTTTACATTAACGGCTCTTTTCGGGAATGTCAAGCCATTAAACCGCTTTAACTCTACTATTGTAATATTTCTTTACATTTATACTCTATAACTAACCCTAAATAAAGGCTGTATTATCTACTGTGTAAAACTTACAGATTTTTTTATCAATTATATTTATTGAATAGTAAGGAGTAGGAAATAAGGAGTTAGGAGTTAGAAGTAAGAATTGGCCTTTGATTTTTCTAGTTTTGTGTGGCCAAAATCGCATTACAGTTCTAGGGATTCTAGGGACTTAAAACCTGGCATTTTTTTTACAAATATTTTTGTTGAATAAAATATTGGGCGTTGCTGAATCAAGGGATAAATTCTATTGGGAAGAGGTACATCCCAAAACTTAAGATAGTTAACTAGTAGTTTGATAGAATGATTGAGCATCTTTATTAACTTGGAATAACATAGTGTTTTGCCTTGTTTTAGGAGCTAAATAATGCCTCAGATATGTATTTTATCCCTCAAGTCAAGTCATGTAGGTCTTGCTCACAATCTGATCGCCATCGGGAATATATTAGGGGGTAGACTTTCAACACATCAGTAACATAGAAGAAGGAATACCTAAGTATGACTATCTGCCACAGAGGTTCAAAAGTATCGGCGCTATGATCTCCTATGACCCAAGCTAAGATACCCTCTTGGAAGTAATTAACTGCTCTCCTGTGCTAGATTTTCTTTATTTTTCAACTGACCAGACAAAAGTTTGCAGTTTTTCAAGTTCCCCAACTTCAGGAGTTTCTTTAGGGTCTAAGGCATCTAGTAACTGTGCTCCCACCAACTTGACCCATAGAATCACGGTAGTATGGTAAATCCCTGTTACTCTATCTATTCCCCGAAAGCCCATACCAGAACGCGTACATTTTTAAGCAGATTTGACGAGTATTTTTACTATATCTTGGTTGTGGTTGAGTTTGAGGATGAGATACTTGCTTCACGGTCACAATTGATACAAATGTGGTTTTGCCTCTCACATCTTTTACCATTAGATCCGAATATGTTTGAAAAGGATTAAGTGACATAGAATGGAAGTTATTTGAAGATATTTTTCCTATTTCACCAAAAAAAATAGGTAAATATATAGTATACCTCATGCTCCCCGTACAATATGTACAATCATACTCTTCTCTACATAATATTAATAACAGGTTGTCGTTGGTGTGATGTACCACCTTGAGAGATTTGTGCCTCCAAGAGTTCAGTACACAGATGGCTGAAGCGTTGGGAAGAAGATGGAACTCTCAAATACCTACAAGGACGAATTTTAGGAATTGCAGAAAACTAAGGACTAATCAATTGGAGCTACACAGCCGTGGTCGGCTTTTTTTCCTCTGGTCAGGGTAGAGGAGAGGATGTAGCTTACGGCCATGAAGGGAAGGGGATTTTAATTCATACCTTGAGGGAAGGTGCAGGGATTACCAGTAGCTAACTGTACTACCGCCGCTAATGGCAATGAAAGAGAACAGCTAATTCCCTTAATTGATAGTACTAAGTGTGAAAACTTAAAAACGGGGCCCTCCACGTAAGCAATTCCAAGTTATTACCACTGATAAAGGATATGATTGTCAACGACAAAGACAAGCAAGGTATCAAAGAGGGATTAGACCTCAACTGCCCAAACGACTTGGGAAAGGCAAAAAGAAACCAGGACGAGGGATAAAAATTTTTGTACCTCGTTTTAAACAAGAGGGTTGTTTTGCCTGATATCAACGTAAATATTGTCGCCTAGTTGTACGATGGGAGCTTATTTCTGCTTGTTTTAGTACTTTTATAGTGATCGCCACTATACTTATGTGGATTAATCGCATTTTATTAGTGGAATAGGTTTGTCTGTGATATTTATAATTTCTTGAAAAGCTTGTATTGCAAGTACATCATAAAAATATTGATTTGTCAATAAAATTTTAGATGAGTTTACCCTGATTTCTGCTATTTTCCAATAATGAGTTTTTATACTCTTACTAGATGGTTTTACCAGTATCTTAAATCCTTGTTTGTTGACTTAACTTTTCATTACCATTAAGTGAATCCTAGGAAGTCCCGGGTTTATTTCCTTTATATTCCTCCAAGGTATGGGCAATTTTAGTTTTTTCTGGTTTTACTTCTCATCCTATCTGGGTTAGCCATTCCTGTATTACGGCTTTTGCTTGTAACACTACTTTGAGGTTTTTGTGTAAGATAACTTTGTTATCAGCATAGCGTATGAAGGATAATGCCTTTTTCTAATTTTGCGTTACTCCAGGTAAGGTATTCGGCCAATTTATTTAAGCATTTTTCTATCCCGTATCGTATAGGGCAATGTTTGCACTTTAGGGGAATAATTACCGCTCCCTATGGTTTACCTTCTACAGTCTTTGAGAACTTTTTACTGTCGAATACCCCAGATTTAACCATTGTTTGATTATAGTGGTTTTCACAAATATAGACTAAAGTAACAACAGTGAGTAAACCAGTTGCGTAACATTTTAGGAGTAACTAAATCCATCAAAGTAGCGATCGCCTGTTCTAATTGTTCACTAGTTGTGGCTAATTTTTTTTAAATGGTCTTTAAGGCTTAGGAGATAGATAAATTAATCTTGCCCCCACAGCTTCAATAGCTTCAGAGGTACCTTTAACCTTATGAGCTGGCAAATTATCTCCAACCACAACTGCTCTGGGGCCATAATTCAGGGACTAGTAGTTCTGCCATAAAAGTTTTAAATACCTTGCCACTGGTTCAATACATTGATGGTCATAGTTTTGAGGACTTGTTTGAAAATGATTGCTCCGATGAGGTTAATCATTTGACCATGAAGATAGGGTGCTACACTGTTTTTTTTGCGAGGAGGGTTTGTATCCTTGTAAGAAACGACTCATTGTAGGAATGCTCACTTTAATAACTGTATCTGTTGCGAATTTTTGACACAGTTGTTCTAGGGTTAAATCCTTGTTTAGCTCTAATTATTCTAGAGTTTTGTGCTTATATGGCTCAAGTTTTCCTGTTTGAGAATGGCCAATAAGTATTAGTTCTAGAGTATTTTCCTTCCGATAAGGTGAAATTACTCTTGTAATCAAGCTTAAACTAACTCGAAAACCCTGGGCGATAAGTCTATAGATACTTTCACCTTCAGTATATATTTCTAAGATTTTTTCTCTCAAGTCTATAGAAAGAATATGGTTTCATCTGGCCGCTCGTTAGTTTTTTCTATTTGCTAAAATTGTTGTCTACTTTTGTGAAAAACGCCATAAATACATATTTTTCTACCTTCTTCCAGTTGATCTTTTTCTATTTAATCAGGACTTACGCAAAGACACTATATATAGCG
>ENA-UENU01000115-UENU01000115.1-marine-metagenome-genome-assembly--contig:-NODE-115-length-21690-cov-206.403657_pt1 | contig 21690 bp, 17 predicted proteins | sample MGYA00237877_ERZ529326 | MGnify/ENA primary metagenome ERZ529326 (study PRJEB26372, sample SAMN05368344) | marine metagenome | biome: cultured habitat; feature: ocean water; material: water; isolation... | reverse complement strand
TAAAGTAGTTAAGTGGCTATTTAAGTTTTTTGCAGATGGTCAAATATTTGATTTCTCAAAGCTTTTTCAGTATGGAATTTTGCCACAATCTATTTAGGATTGCTATATCGTAGTTAATTTTTATTTAACTTTCAAGTACCTCATCTGTTAGTCCTAAATATAATAAAATATTCTCTACTTGTTCACGGGAGCAGAAGGTTTTATTTGTCAAAGTATCCGACTGTTTACCCCGGGTTTCTCCATTAGATGCTCCTTTTCAGGGGAGCACAGGACTTCGTGCAAGGGTGATTAAAAGATAATTGATTAACTGCTTGATTAATTTTATTACTAATACTATCTTGATAAATTCATACCCTTAGCTATATTAAGAAACATACTCATACTAGGACCAGGACGACGACGTTTGGTTGGAAGTTGCAACATTAAAAGGTTAGGAGAAAATAATACTACCTCTTCTTGTTTCTGGGAAGTTGTACCATTTGTGATCGGAGTTTCTGGTGTTACTACTTGAGGAGTAGTAGATTTTTGTAATTCAACTTTTTCGGCTTCTTTAGCAGCTTGAGTTTCTTTTGTTACTGCTTTTGCTGCTGGGTTTTTTTCCTCTTTTGTAGCAGCAGCAATTTCAGGTTTTGCTTCTTTTGGAGTTTCGGAACTATCAGATGGGGTTTCTGTCTCTGTAGGTGCTGCTGCTACAGTAGTTTGAGTTGATTCTTCTTTGGGGGTATTGGTTTCCTTTGTTTCCTGAAATTCTAATAGATATTCTGACTTTTTTGAAAAAGGAAAAATACCGAAAATTCCGGCAAATAACCCTCCTGTAAAAGCTAACATGATTGTGTTCTCCTAAAATAATTGTTTTTGTAGTATTGCTTACAATCTAATACTTTAGGATTAAGTGATGACTTGGCACAACCTATCTTCATATTTCTTAATAAAACTTTACATTAACCAGAATGGATATAGGCTCAGGACTGACCAACCCAAATAAGAAGCCTGGTTTATTACCCTAATTATTTGCTGTTCACTCTCACGATTTTTTTTTCGATAAAGTCGATTTTCCTATAGATAGATAAATATAGAATTAGAAATATATGGAAAGTTTAAACAAACCTAATCCAGTATTGTTAATCCATGGAATTTTTGACACTATAAAAATATTTGATAAAATGTCTCGATACCTAAAAAAATTAGGATGGGAAGTATACTCTGTGAACTTAATTCCTAATTACGGTATTTTAGGTTTAGATAAATTAGCCGAACAAGTAGCGAATTATGTAGATAAAACATTTCCACCTAATCAACCTTTTGATTTAATAGGTTTTAGTATGGGAGGAATAGTAAGTCGTTATTATGTTCAAAGATTAGGAGGTATTGATAAAATAGAACGTTTTATCACTATTTCTTCTCCTCACAATGGCACATTAACAGGTTACGTTTTAGGTTTACCAGCACCAATTCAAATGCGTCCTAAAAGTTATTTTTTGCAAGATATAAACCAGGATATTGCTTTGTTAGATCGGATAAATTTTACCTCAATTTGGACTCCTTATGATGCGATGATTTTACCGGCTAGAAGTTCTCAATTACCAGTAGGTCGAGATATCAAAATAGATGTTTTATTTCATGCTTGGATGGTATCATCTGGAAAGGTTTTAAAAGTAATTTCTGAGGAACTGAAAGCAGAGCCTAAGTCAAAACTAACTATGAGTTTTTACGATAGAAGTTAAAAAAATTACGTTCCAAATACAATTTGTTCAAGTAATAATTTAAAATGCAATAACTCTTGTTCTTAATTTTGGCTATTTTGGCAAATTGCCTAAAGTGATCTTAATGTTGATAAATTTATCATAAACTGCAAAAACCTAACCCAGTTATTTAATAAGGGAGTAGGGTATAAAAAATTATATTCCCTACTAATAACTATTACAATTGATTGAAAATATTTCCTCAGATCAAAAGTAGTGCTAGAAACAAATTATTAGTCATTGAGCCTATTTTTCCCATTCATTCATCACTTTTTCCATATCTATTTGATATCCAAATTTATAGCAGAATTCCTCCATCATCTTGTTTTTATCTTCTCACCAAATATCTTTATTATAATTAGCTTTCATAAAGTCTTACCAAGTATTAGTTTCTGCCAAAGATTAAACTATCTTGCACAAATTTCCTCATTGAGGTATTGCAGCCAAAATACTAATTAGTAAAAAGACAAGTTCTTCAGTTTTAATTGTTATGCTCATTAATCATCTTTGTTAAACATATTACGAAGTAAAGGCTACCCTACTTGATTTTACTTTTTAGCTTTTGTCAATAAATTAACCAAATTTTCAGCACGTCGATATTCTTGTTCAACAAGTTCTTCACCAGTTAATAATAAATTGCCGTGATTATCCCACCAACATAATCAAAGTAGCTCTATATTATTAGAACCTGCCAAATACCTAACTCAATACCTAACTGCTGAATGGGAAAATAATTTCGTTCATTATCCTTTACCAATTCATAATTATTAGAAATTAAGCTATATAATTCTATAGGAATTTTTTTGACTTCATAAATGCAGTAAAATGGAATTATAATCCCTTTTTCATAAACCCAAAACTTACAAGATTTTCTATCATCTTGAAAATCCGATATTATTGGCGAATTTTTGTCTCTTTTTTCTCCACTATTTCCATAAACAAATTTTAAAACAATGAGAAGAGCAATATATTTTTGCTAAAGCAAATAGTATCTTAGTACTTCTCTATTTAAAAGAGGAGAAACATGAGAAATATAGAACTAATATAGTATTTCTGCTCTTATGATAATAGGATTAATTAATTGCTAATAAATTTTATGATTTTGACCTATAGTATATTGTCTTTTAGGATAAATTTTATCTAGGGTATATTTGATAGAATTAGTTAATAAGATACTTTAATGATGTCCCTAATTTTTTTTTCATAAATGTATCATATATTTATAGTATTTTAATATGATTGGTAACAGAATTAATATCTAGTTTTTTTATTTAGTAATTACTATTTTTGTACTCATTTAACTTTATTAATAATTAAAAAGCTTCTAGGGAGGTGGAGGAAAAAACCTAAAGTAAAATACCGACTCCTAAGCCTGACCTTGAAGGGGGAAAAGGGAGAAAAAATAAATAGTTAAACAAAACTACTTAAATCCTCAAAAAAAATATCTTTTTCAATACAATAGTTTTTATAAAAAAGCTTATAAAATACTTTTAATGATAATAGGATTAATTAATTGCCAATAAATTTTACGGTCTTGACCTATAGTTTATTGTCTTTATAGGATCAACTTTATCTAGAGTATATTTGATAGAATCAGTTAATAGAATACTTTCATAATTTTCCTAAATTTTTTTTATCAATGTACCGTCTAGTTCCTGTAGTTTAATATGATTGGGAACAGAATCAATATCTGGTTTTTTTGATTGAGTAATTACGATTTTTGTACTCATTTTAAATCCTCAAAAAAATATATTTTTCAATACAATATTTTTTATAAAACAGCCTATCAAATACTTCTAAATAACTATATATTTTGTCAAATTTATTTTTAAAAATAGACTGATAAAACATAAATTAAACATGTTTTTTTTATGGTTGATAGCTGACATCTATAACAATCCTAAATCATTTATAAAAAATTACTATTATTTAAAAAAATAGTTCCAACAACTTTTACTTTTGGGTTCTATTTCACCATAAGTACTTTACCTTCTAGTCGGTCATCTATTTCACAAATTAAGATAGGATTGCTATAATACCTCAATGTTTAATTAATTATTGAATATAAAAATAATTTAAACTGCTATAATATCGCCAACTTCTTTATGGTCATTACAGCCAAAAATAGCTTCTTGATGACAATAATATTTGAATTCTAGCAAGTTATAAAATGGATCTTCAAGGAAAAAAGTACGATGTTCCAAAGGAGAATTTGTAAACCTCCGCTTAGGTTGCTGATAGAATTTTAATTTATTTTTTTGAGCACGTTCTAATAAAGCTTCCCAGTCACTTTCTAGGCTAAAAACTAAACCAAAATGTCTGGGGTAAATTCCTTTTTGTGGTTCTAAAGTTTCTTTAGCAATATGAGCAACAATTTGATTACCATAAAGATTTAAAATCACTGAATTTCGAGATTCTCGCCCAACTTTACAACCTAAACCATTGCTATAGAATTCTTTCGTTTTGGTAATATTATTCACCGGAAAGGCTAAATGAAAAAGAACTTGATTCATAGTTATTTCCTTGTAATGTGTAAGTATTATTTTCTCTGGTAAATATTAAGTTAAAATGACAATAGATGTTTTTAGCGAGTAGATATAATGTTATCTAATATTAATTCTGTAAATCCCTGGTTAAAGGAGAATTTGTAAACCTCCGCTTAGGTTGCTGATAGAATTTTAATTTATTTTTTTGAGCACGTTCTAATAAAGCTTCCCAGTCACTTTCTAGGCTAAAAACTAAACCAAAATGTCTGGGGTAAATTCCTTTTTGTGGTTCTAAAGTTTCTTTAGCAATATGAGCAACAATTTGATTACCATAAAGATTTAAAATCACTGAATTTCGAGATTCTCGCCCAACTTTACAACCTAAACCATTGCTATAGAATTCTTTCGTTTTGGTAATATTATTCACCGGAAAGGCTAAATGAAAAAGAACTTGATTCATAGTTATTTCCTTGTAATGTGTAAGTATTATTTTCTCTGGTAAATATTAAGTTAAAATGACAATAGATGTTTTTAGCGAGTAGATATAATGTTATCTAATATTAATTCTGTAAATCCCTGGTTAGTAGCTATACTTTTAAATATTATTTTACTTAGTCTAGTTTATTTCGCTCCCAAAAAATTATTGACTCCCTGGGGAATAGTTCATGCTTGGATATTGGGAGTTTTAATTTGGGGTAGTTTGGGTTGGCCTGGATATGCGGTAGTGGTGTTTTATTTTTTGGTTGGTTCTGGGGTGACTCGCATTGGAATGGCCGAAAAGCAAGCCGCTGGAATTGCAGAAAAGCGGGAAGGTGCTAGAGGACCAGAAAATGTTTGGGGTTCGGCTTTGACTGCTGCTATCTGTGCTATGGGAGTTTGGGTCATTGGTCTGTTATACCCGAATAATTTTCCTATAGAAAATTTACCATTGTTACTAATGTTAGGTTATGTAGCTAGTTTTAGTACTAAGCTTTCTGATACTTGTGCTAGTGAGGTAGGGAAAGCTTACGGTCAGCGGACTTTTTTAATTACAACTCTACAACCAGTGCCACGGGGAACTGAGGGTGCTGTAAGTTTAGAGGGGACTTTAGCAGGTGTTGTGGCTTCTTTTGCGATCGCTGTAGTTGGTTGGACTGTAGGTTTAATTGATTTGACAGGAATAGTCTTTTGTGTTATTTCAGCTTTTATTGCTACTAATTTGGAGAGTTTAATTGGAGCAACAATGCAGTCTCAGTTTGAATGGTTAACAAATGAAGTTGTAAATATTATCAATACTTCAATTGGAGCGATCGCTGCAATTGTATTAGCTATAGTTTGGTTTAATAAATATTAAATGAAAAGATAGTTAAATATCTAGTTTAATATTTAGTTATTAAGTTATTAGACCATGCTAAAAAAAGTAGGTATAGGCATTATTTATTAAAGGGCATGAGGAAAAAAAATGTGCAGCTAAATGCTTACTAACTACCCCCAGTTACTATTGTTATATTTATTAAAGATATTGTGAGCTAGTATGGGAATAATTACATGATTTGGTTACCGACTTTATGGATCATGAAGTTGTAAAAGAAAAACGGAAAAAATCATTGAAGATTTAACCAATAAGATTAATTGAGAGATATATAACTTCAAGAAGGTAATCAAGATGGGAAGGATATAAATAAGTAGTGCATTCTTCTGAGGAACTTAGGGTTCTATCTAGTTAGAATAGCTAAATTAGCTAAATAATTGAGCTAAAAATTTGTTGATATTAAATATTTGATTATATTTTTAGATAAGCATTAATTATATAGCAATTAGTAATAACTCATCAGCATACTTGCTTTCTTGTTTCCCCAGTCTTAAGTTTGTCTTTATGGCTAGTCACTTGACCTCAAGGTTTCTAAATTTAGTTGAAATTACTTGACCTAGAATCTATAATTAAAGTTGTCTGGCTCAAGTTTTGGATTTAATCAATGAAAATCAAAAATCAATTTATTTTATTTGTAAATAAATTAAGAAAGGGAGTAATTTGACAAATGGAATCTCAAGCATTATTAACAGTAGGTGAAGAAGAAGTATCATGGGGGCAAAGTTTAAAATATTTGCAAGCTTCTGGAAAATTGCAATCTTTTGTCACAGAAATTGTAGCTCAATATGTGATTGAAAAAGAATTGCAATCTCGAAAAGATATAGATGTAGATCAAGCAATTATTCAACAGGCAATTATTGATTTTCGATTGCAAAGGAAGCTGGAAGACCAAGAAAAATTTCAAGAATGGTTAAAACAAAATGGAATTAACTATAATGCTTTAGAATCACAAATAGTAAATTCTTTTAGACTAAAGCAATTAAAAGATTCTATTACTTCCGAAAGAATTGAAGAATATTTTAATCAGCGTAAAGCAGGTTTGGATTCTGTAATTTTATCTAGAATTGTGGTTCAAGATAAAGAATTAGTAGATGCTTTGTATCGAAAAATTGTAGAAGATGGGGCAAAATTTGAAGATTTAGCTAAAGAATATTCAGTTACAAATGATAAAAACTTTAATGGTATTATGGGTGTAGTTAGTTTAGCTAGTTTACCTGAAGATTTAAGAGATACAATTAATTCTGCTAATTCTGGAGATATTTTAGGACCATTTAAAACAAATCAATTTTGGAGTATCTTTCGACTAGAGCAGTTGCAAGGAGCTTCTTTAGATAATCCTGAAATCAAGAAAAAATTAAACAGTGAATTATTTGAGCGTTGGATAACAGAGCAGCTACAAAATAAAAAAATTACTCTCCATGTAAATGAGTAAATGTTAATGGATAATTGATAATTGATAATTAATCCCTAGAGGTTTAAAGTCTCTCCAATACCACTGGATAATTGATAATTAGAGATAGTTTTCATTATCCAGTGTCTAGTTATTAACTATTAGTTCATTATCTATTGATAGTTCAAAGCTAATAGGTAAATATTTACAAAAATTTTTAGAGAAAGTAATGAAAAAACATGAGTGATGAAAATAAATCTATTCATGAGTTTGATTTGAGATTAATCTATGAATATTATTCGACTATAGAAAGATAAGAACCTGGGAGTCCTGAAGTAACTATTAAAGCTTGAAGCTTTATTAATAATCTGAAAGATAAATCAAAAATTGCTGATATAGGTTGTGGAACTGGTGGTCAGATGATGGTAATAGCTAATCATAAGTCAGGGAATATTACAGCTATCGATCTGTCTCCCATCTTTATAGATATATTCAATATTAATAGTCAGAAATTGAGTCTCCAAAATAGAGTGAATGGTATTGTCGCTTTAATGAATAACTTTCTTTTTCAAAATGAAGAATTAAATTTAATATGGTCAGAAATAGCAATATATAATATTGGATTTGAACGAGGTATAAATGAATGATATAAGTTTTTTAAGAAAGGAGCTTTACTTGCAGTTTCAGAAGCATCATGGTTTACTCAAGAAAGACCTGTAGAAATTAATGAGTTTTGGAATAATGAATACTCAGAAATATATACTATTTCAAATAAAGTGACACAAATGCAAAAAGCAGGATATATTCCAATTGCTAATTTTGTACTGCCTAAAAATTGTTGGACTGAACATTTTTATGCTCCGCAAGTTTCTGCGCAGAAAAAATTTTTGCAAAAATATTTAGGCAATAAAAATGCCGAAAAACTCTGAGAAAATCAACGGCATGAAGCCAAATTTTACGATAAAGATAAAGAGTTTCATGGCTATGTTTTCTATATAGGAAAAAAGATTTCAAACTAAGTGATTAAATAATGAATACTTTTTTCAGAAAACTCTAATTCTATGGGGAGAAAGTCTATCTAAATTTGAAACCCTACACAGCCAAAGTTAAGCTCTATTTTCCTGTTCCCCAAATATACTTTAAGAAGAATACTTTAAGAGAAACAGAGAAAATAATTGAGCCAGCTTTATGAATAAATAAATAATTATTATCTGCAAGCTTGAAGAATGAAAATTTTTAGTATTTCATATAATATCCAATCTCGTTTTCAAAACTACAAATAAGTGTCACTAAAATCTATAATACTAATTAAAATTGTGGTCTAAAGACTGCGCTATCATGTCAGTTTTTTTGAAGTTAGAAGCATCTATTTTTTCAGAGCAGTCTATTGAATAAATCAAGCATTACAATAAGCTTAGTTGATGAAGGAAACCCAATACTGATAGACGTATTATTATTGTTGGGTTTCCTATATCAACCCAAACTACTGAACTGGAGGTATCTATTGAATAAATGAAGCAGTCTGACCAAACTCTCCGGTAAATACAAAAGAACTGATTTGTTTACGACTGCGGGGAGAAAGTTCTCTCTCCCGTAAAGACTCAGGCAAAATTTCAGGTTCTCCTGGATAGCCAATAGCTATAGCTGCTACTGGTTCATATTGTTCTGATATTTTATATAATTCACGTGCTTTATCAATATCAAAACCTCCCATTTGATGAACTCTTAAACCCATTTCTGTTGCTTGAAAAGTTAAGCATGCTACTGCTAAACCCACATCGTGAAAAGCGTGTCTATTAGGTTTATTATTGCTCTCAAAAAAAAGTCTAGCAACAGATATCATTAACACAGGAGCAAGAGTTGCCCAAGGTTGATTTCCGTCTACTAAACAATTAAAAAGACGCTCATATTCAACAGGATTTTCTTTGGTCGCAACTATGAAATTCCAAGGTTGTTCATTGAAACAAGAAGGAGACCATCTGGCTGCTTCTAGAAGTGAAAGTAATACTTCTGATGAAACCATTTTATCAGCAAAAGCTAAAGAACTCCAACGTTTTTTTAGTAACTCGTTAATTGGATATTGATTATCTGTAGGTTTTTCCATTTCTTGAATTTTTGAGTAATTTTTTAAAGTCTATATAAATCTTATTTTAATTGTGAGATATTATAGATATTTAATTTTTCCAAAAAATATAATATTATATCCCCATTTGCCGACAAATATAACTTTCAACAGATTCCATTTTCATCTCAAATATTCTCTCTAAATTATCAATTTCTTCTGAAGTACAGAAAAATTCATTTGCCAATAATACTCTTAAAGTACCCAAAGTTTTTTGCAGTTCAGGATTAAATAATCCCAGAGTATTTCGTAATCCATCGAATATAAATAATGGCGGATTAATAAGTATAGGTTCCCGATTAAAAACACTACTAAATATCTGAGCAATTTCTCCTCTAGAAATAATTGCTGGTCCACCTACAGGGAAAGTTTGATTACAAGCAGCTTGTACAGAAACAGAATCCACTGCAATTTTTGCCAAGTCATCTGTACTAACTATTGAAGTACGATTTTTAGAGTCTCCAATAAGTAGATAAACTCCTGTATCTCGAAATCTTTCTGCCAATGGTAATAGATTAGAAGCAAAACCAGAAGGTTGCAAAATAGTATAGTTCAATCCACTAGCTTTGAGATATTTTTCTACTTCTTTTTTAGCTTTAAAAGTTGGTGAATCTTCATATCCACGATTTGCTCCTAATACAGAAATAAAGACAAAGTGTTTAACGCCAAATTTCACCGCACAATCTATTAGTTCAATATTAGCTCGATAGTCAACTGCTTGAACGTCACTTGCACCACCATGGGCACTAATAATATATTCAACTCCTTGACAGGCTTTGTAAATATCTTTGTCTATTTTTAAGTCGCCTATAAAGATTTCAGATCCACAATTTTCTAATTCAGAATAGGTAGAATTTAGTCTCACAAAGCCGCGGACTGACATTTCCTTTTGTGTCAATATACTAATAATTCTGCGACCTAATCCTCCGGTTGCTCCTGTTACTAAAAACATAATTAATTTTGGTTAGCTATTAAATAGAATAGTTCAATCGAAAAGTTTACTGAAAAATTGGGTTTAAAGCCTCACTTTTCTAGAGGGACTTTTTAGTTAATTTTTCCCATAAATGATAGCATTATTTAATGTAGTAATAATATATTAGTTACTCCTTGGGAGAAGCTTTGCTTTTCATCTAGGGAAGCTAAACTGAGACAACAAAGGGAGATGGAGGTAAGCTTAACCCACCCCCAGCAGGGATGGGCGCAGCAACTTTTGAAATGCTTACATCGGAGCTAGGGCTCAGTTGTTTCTCTGAGCTTAACAGCTGGGGAGGATGTCAACAAATTAAAAACTTACCATAACAGGAATGCTATCTAAATAGTGAGATATTGAGGCTGCTTTTTCCTATAGTTACTATAACTACTAGATTATTGCTTCCTTCTTCCTTCTTCCTTCTTCCTTCTTCATTTTTTCAAAATTCTACAATAACTGGTGCATGGTCACTAGGTTTTAGTAACTCTCTTGGATTCTTATCTATTACACACATTGTTGCTTTTTGAGAAAGGGGTAAACTAAGATAATGATGGTCAATACGCCAACCACGATTACGGCGAAAACCTGCTGCTCTATAATCCCACCAACTGTAATGACCTCCTTCGGTGGTAAATTGGCGAAAGGCATCGACTAATCCTAATTTGAGAATTTCTTGTAAAGCTTGGCGTTCGAGATCAGATAATCCTACAGAATTTTTACAACCTTCTGGGTCGTAAATATCCCGGTCTTCTGGGACAATATTAAAATCTCCACAAATACATAAATTAGGCGATTTGTCAAGAATTATTTTTACATATTCTTGCAACAATTTTAACCAATCAAGTTTGTAATCATATTTTTCACTACCGACACTAGAACCATTGGGAACATAAAGATTAAGAATACGAACATCATTTATTACCCCAGTAATTAACCGTTTCTGTATGTCAAAATCTCCTACTTTATGATCACCTAAAATAGGTGCAAAACCACTACTAATATCTTCCATTGGGGAACGACTAAAAATTGCCACGCCATTGTAAGATTTCTGACCAGAAACATAAATATGGTAGCCTAATTCTGCAAAAGGCGATCGCGGAAAATCTTGGTCAATAACCTTAGTTTCTTGCAAACAGAGAATGTCAACAGAGTTTGCTTTTAGCCATTCTATCACTTGTTGTTTACGAGTGCGAATTGAATTTACATTCCAAGTAGCTATTTTCATTATGGTTTGTATTAGAAGTCACAAGAGTAATAGTAGTGATAATTTTCTGTGATTACAAGTGATTAACTGTTGGTGAGTTTCTTGAGAAAGTTGTCTAAGTTATTTATCCCTGCTGAAGTTTTTTTGTAGCCAACAATATAAGTGGTAGACTGACATATAGTAATTTTTGTTCAATAAGTTGTAAAGTTTTATTATCAGTATATCTAAAATATTACAATAGTAGGGAATTTAGCAGTCGTATATAAGTAGTGATTTTTGGAATTAGGCTCCTGAGAGTGAAAAGGTATATATTGTAAATATCACTACATCTACAGGACTACCGGGAATTTAAGAAACCGGGTTTGTATTAGATGATTTATGATGCTTATGTATCTCTCACAAACCAGGTTTCTAACAATATTCGGAAACAAGTGGGCTTGATATGACTATTGATCTTTCAAGTTTTAATTCCCTCTCAATTTCTCAACAACTTTTCCCTTTTCTATTTCTCCATAGCTGATGGCTAATAGCTGATAGCTGAGTGCTTACTTCAAGTCTAACAAACCAGTTGCTTTCAGTTTAGGATTAAAACGAATATTTTCTTGTAAACCTCTAGTTTTTAATACCTCTAAAATATTAGTTTCTACTCGCCTAGCTATGTTTTTTAGCAGTTTTTCTTTAGCTACTTCATCAATTAATGGATCTTGATATTGTACTCTTTCTGCTTCAGTCATTTCTTGTTTAGTATCTATGGGTTGATTCCATTTTGCTTCTGCTGTACCATTGCCTATAGGTAGGGAGCCATTTTCATTAATCCAAGCTGCTTTTATACCTTCTAATATAGTACGATTTGGGCGTTCAATAGTTTGTACTTTTAGCCAATAGCAACTATTAGGTTGACGGACTAAATGTAGTTTAAGACTCTGATATACATCACGAGAATAGCCTACAAATAGTAGCTTTTTTTCCTGGTCAAAAATTCCATAAACACCTATTTTTCCTTGTAAAGAAAATGGTAATTTTCCGGCGGAATCAACATAAGGTAAATATTCTAATTTGGATAATTCTGGTATTTGTATTTCGGTGTTAGTCATTTCAGTTATGAGTTATAAATTATGAGTCATAAATTATGATTTATCAGTTATCAATACCTCCCACTAAAGTTAATTTTTATTTTCTATATTTATGTAATACCGTATTCTTTGTTGAGATAGTCTTGTTGGTTCCTATCACATTAAAAATATCTTTAGCTTATATTACTATAAGACTACAAAAAGCGTGAGAAAATTAATATAATTGAAATCTTTTGTAGCCAATAGTTTTGAGTTGGGCTGATAGCTGTTGGTGGAGTATTTTGGCATAGAAATGTTTAAATGTATATTTGTTTGATTTAGCTTAAATACTTTGAGTAAATATGAATAATTGTTAAGGCATGATTTTATTGGACAAATTATGATATTATCTTGAGATAAAAAATGTAGTATCTATTATTAAACTAAATATATATCATGGGTATTTAGCTATATTTATGGAAAATAAGGAAACATTATCAAGAACGTTAAATAATTCTAAAAGTCAACTTAAGTGGCTAGAAATAGCAGAATATAGTGCTTTAGGCACTTCAATTTTGACGTTATTTTTTGAACAAATTTTGTTTGCTGCAACTTCAATAATATTAGCATTATTTTTAAATAGAATTAATCGAAAAATATTTGAAGAAAAAATCCAAAAACAGATTGATAATGAAATAGAAGAATTAACAATAGATATAAGCTCAGTTTTTCAGAATTTAGACTCACGACCAAACAAAAATACTGAACAAACACCAGAAGTATCTATCAATTCATATCAAAATCAATCAAACTTTGAATACAGTACAATTACAAAAGAAGATTGGGAAGGAATAAATATTAAATTTTCAGAGATTGAAGAAGAACTACAATCATTAAAAGATTTAGCTACAGACTTACAGCAAAATTTAGGATATAACTTAGAATTAACAAAAAATACATCAATGGCAAATGAAATAGAGGAATTAAAAGCACAAATCACCAAGTTACAAGAACTAAATAGGGATATTGTTAGACCATATTTTATTCGTCTAATTCGTGCTGTTAAGCAATTACAGAATACCGGAAAATATTAAAGTAGAATTACTTTTAACAAAGTAATGACTCAAGAGGCTAACATACAACATATAACATATAACAAAAATGACTATTCTTCAAGTTTCTTTAATAGGATTAGCAGCTATTTATATATCTGGTTTTATGTTGCTAAGATTACTACAAAACCGATTGATATTTGAACCTAAATCATTGTTGTTAGGGACTCCTGCTACTTTTAATCTTCCTTATGAGGAAGTTTTGCTATCAGTTGCAACTTCTAAAAATCAGACAGAAAAAATATTTGGTTGGTGGATTCCCAAAACAGAACCCACTGCTAAAGTTATTCTATTCTTACATGGGGCTAGTGGTAACATGGCAGCTCAAGAAAAAAGTTGCAATCTTGAGCGTGTAGTAAAACTATATCAGTTAGGATTTTCGGTATTTATGATTGATTACCGGGGATACGGTAATAGTACAGGCAGATTTCCAACCGAAGCGACAGTTTATGAAGATGCTTCAATAGCTTGGAATTATTTAACTCAAGAAAAAGGGTTTTCACCAAAAGAAATTTTTATTTATGGATATTCTCTTGGAGGAGCGATCGCTGTTAATCTCTGCCTACAACAACCAAAAGCAGCAGGACTAATAGCTGAAAGTTGTTTCACTTGTATCAAAGACATGGCTAAACACAGATATAAAATCCAGATATTTCCCCTGAAATTACTGATCACTCAAAAATTTGACTTCATTAACAAAGTAAAATCAATAAAAGTACCAGTCTTATTTATTCATGGTATGAAAGATCAAGTTATACCTATAACGATGAGTGAAAGATTATTTGCTGCTGCACCGGAGCCGAAAAAACTGCTGTTAATGCCAAATGCAGGACATAATAATTTGGCTCAGGTAGATAGCGATCGCTATCTAAAAGCATTGCAGGAATTCTTTACTAATCACTTAATAAAATATAGAGTATGAATCAACAAAATCCTATCCCTAACATTCCAGCCATATCCTGGAATCGCCCCATTGGTCTTGATTGGGACAAACCTTACACAGTCCGTTATAGTAGTAATATTGATGATGGCCCATGGCACGGAATGCCTCTGGGAGGTTTCGGTGCAGGTGCCACTGGTCGTTCCCCCCGGGGGGATTTTAATCTTTGGCATCTTGACGGTGGGGAGCACATTTATCAAAATCTGCCCGCCTGTCAATTTAGCGTTTTTGAAGAAACAAAAGGACAGAAACAAGCTTATGCTTTATCTACCGAATTACCCACTGATGGTAGTCTATCTGCTTGGCAGTGGTATCCTCGGGAAAAAGCCGGGCTCAAGACTGGCACTTATCACGCTCTTTACCCCCGCAGCTGGTTTGTTTATGAGAATGTATTTACTGCACAATTAAGTTGTGAACAATTTTCCCCAATTTTGGCAGGTAACTATCAAGAAACCAGTTATCCGATCGCTATATTTGAATGGACTGCCCATAATCCCACAGATGAAGCAATTACACTTAGCATAATGCTAAGTTGGCAAAATACTGTTGGTTGGTTTACCAATTCTGTGAAAACACCAGAAGTGAGAGTGCGAGATGATGGTAGCCCAGTTTATGAATACAAACCTCGGTGGGGAGAGAGTACAGACAACTTTAACTTATTAGTAGAAGATTTTCACCGTATTGGTTGCACTATGACCAAATTAAGTATTGCCGACGAACCTGCAGAAGGAGAGGGGCAAATGGCGATCGCGACTTTTATCAATGCCGGCATGGAAGTTTTCTATCATACAAGGTGGAACCCTACTGGTACTGGGGAGGATATCTGGCATTACTTTGCTCTAGATGGCTCTCTCATAGATGAAGAAAACGAACTACCAGCAACTGAGGGAGAACAAATTGGTGTGGCTATATCAGTTCGTTTTACTATCAGACCAGGGAAAAACAGGAAAATTCCTTTTTTTTTAGTTTGGGATTTACCTGTGACTGACTTTGGTAATGGGGTTTCATATTACCGCCGTTATACAGATTTTTATGGTCGCAATGGCAAAAATGCCTGGTCGATGATTCGTACTGCCATGAAGCATTATCAAACTTGGCGGGAAAATATTGAAGCTTGGCAAAATCCGATTTTGCAACGGGAAGATTTGCCTAATTGGTTGAAAATGGCTTTGTTGAATGAACTTTATGACCTCACCAGTGGTGGAACTATTTGGGCGGCTGCTAGCGATAGCGCTCCTTACGGTCAGTTTGCTGTTCTGGAATGTCTTGATTATCGTTGGTATGAGAGTTTGGATGTTAGGTTGTATGGTTCTTTTGGGTTGTTAATATTGTGGCCAGAGTTGGAAAAGTCTGTTTTAGTTGCGTTTGCGCGAGCAGTTTCGACAGCGGATGATACACTGAGAATTATTGGTTACAATCAAGTGTCGGCAGTGAGAAAGGTTGCTGGAGCTACTCCCCATGACTTGGGTGCACCGAATGAGCATCCCTGGGAAATGACAAATTATACCAGTTATCAGGATTGTAATCAATGGAAGGATTTATCTAGTGATTTTGTATTGCAGGTATATCGAGATTTTTTGTTGACTGGTGCAGATGATTATGAGTTTCTCTGGCAGTCTTGGTCTGCTATTACGGAAACTCTAGCATATCTTAAGGGTTTTGACAAAGATAATGATGGCATTCCTGAAAATGAGGGAGCGCCTGACCAAACTTTTGATGATTGGCAGTTGCGGGGTGTGAGTGCATATTGTGGTGGACTATGGCTGGCTGCACTTGAGGCAGCGATCGCTATTGGGAAAGTTTTAATTGAGCATCCTAGGGAAATTCCTTATTACCCGCCTAAGGGTTTCTATTCTGAGGTTGATAAAAATTCTGTAGATGCAATTAATAATCAGGTTTATTTGTATCAAGGTTGGTTAAAAAAAGGATTGCCTATTTATCAAGAAAAGTTATGGAATGGGGAATATTATCGTTTGGATAGTGAGAGTAATTCGGAAGTAGTAATGGCTGATCAATTATCGGGTCAATTTTATGCCAAGCTGTTAAATTTGGAGGATATTGTCCCTGCTGAATGTGCTTTGTCTGCTTTAAAAACTGTCTATAATTCTTGTTTTAAAAACTTTCATAATGGCAAGTTTGGTGCGGCAAATGGGGTGTTACCTGATGGTTCTCCAGAGAATCCTAATGCTACTCATCCTTTAGAGGTTTGGACAGGAATTAATTTTGGTTTAGCGGCTTTTATGGTGCAAATTGGTATGAAAAAAGAAGCTCTGGAAATAACTGAGGTAGTTGTGGGACAAATTTATGAAAATGGTTTACAATTCCGCACTCCAGAAGCTATTACAGTAATGGGTACTTTTAGAGCTAGTCATTATTTAAGGGCAATGGCAATTTGGGCAATTTATTTAGTCATAGAAGCAAAAAGGTGAATTTAAAGTCAAAAGTCAAATTTTTCCCTTACCTAGTTATCTCTGATTAGGAGATTCTAAAACCATTTTCTGATAGGGAGATGGGGGGGTGGGGGAAGAGCGATCGCTCTTTTGATATCTGGTATAAAAAAAACGGATAAGGTTAAGTAAATATGTCTAAGTATCTATAACCTCAATAAGTACTAATTATCCCATTATGACCATCAATAAAATCTTTTAGAACGCAAAAACGTGGCATTTCTGTGGGGGTAATTAATCAAGGTTTTTACTTATGTTTCGGAATCTTTCTATAATATTGCCTAATTTTACCAACTAAATTTGCTCGCTACTTTATAATTAGATAGCTAGAATAAGAATGAAAAAGCTCTATATATATAGGGGGGTTAGGGGAGGGTTTAAGTTCCTCTAAAAAGTGGGGTAATTGGCGGAGGCTGAGGGGGATGAATTTCTGTGAAACGTACAATAAATTATAGATTATGACTGATAGCTGAACACTAAATGCTTACTATCTAACTACTAAATATATATGGCAAAAATACTTGATATTTAGTATTAATTTTTCATTCTTACTTATTCCTTTAAAAATGAAATGGATAGACAAATACTAATTTCTTCAGATGACTATCAGGGCTGGTATAATGCGGGAGTAAATCTTAGTACACTGGGAAAATATCAGCACGCTATTATTGCTTTTGATAAGGCAATAAAAATTAAACCTGACTACTATGCTGCCTGGAATAATAGAGGCAATGCATTAAAAATATTAGGTAGATTACACTTAGCTTTAAATAATTTTAATCTAGCTATAAATATGGAACCAAATTATTATTTAGCGTGGTATAATAGAGGGAATTTACTAAATGATTTAGGGCGATATCAGGAAGCAATAAGTTCTTTTGAGAAAGCGATACAAATTCAACCTAGTTTCTATCAAGCTTGGTACAATTTAGGAATTTCTTGGAATCGTTTAGGACATTACCAAGAAGCTTTTGAAAATTATCAGCAAGCAACAAAAATTAAACCTAATTTATATCAAGGGTGGTATAATGAAGGTAGAGTATTGTTTGACCTCGGAAGGTATCAGAGATCTTTGAAAAGTTTTGAGCAGGTAATAAAACTTAAACCTAATCATTATCGAGCTTGGAATTTTAAGGGAAAAACCTTATTTTATTTAGGGGATGCGGAAGGAGAAATTATGAGTTATGAGAAAGCAATAGAGGTGAAAATAGACTATCAGGAAGCTTGGAATAATTTAGGTCAAGCTTTGTCGAATTCAGGAAATTGGTATAAGGCGATTATTTGTTTTGATAAAGCTATAGAAATTAAGCCAGGTTATTCTTTGGCTTACTATAATAAAGCTCGTTGTTACGCTTTGCAGGAAAAGGTATATTTAGCAATTGAAAGTTTAGAAGAAGCTATTAATTTAGGGACTGATAAATACTACCGAGAAATGGCACAAACTGATACTGATTTTAATAATATTCATTTGAATCCTAAGTTTCAGGATTTAATTAAGAGTGATTTGATGTCTTAGAAGGAAGACTTTTGAGTAGGAGACCTATTCATAAGCCCTTTTAGTACGAGGAGTAGTAGAAAGGATATTGATTGTATAAAGGTCTCCGTACAACATTTAAAAATTAATACAATTCGAGAGGGTTTATTGACGGATAAACTTACTTCTTATTTATTTTGGGCGGGCAATTATTTGTTTAATTTACTTGATGCAAATAACTAATATAATTTACGGAATTTAAAAGTAAAAATTTATACATTAATATTTTAAAAGTTTAATTTTTTTATGCAACAGTAATTTCAGTATTTCATATTTCAATATCAAGTTTTAATATCAATATAAGTAGTGTAGCCTAAGTTAATGAAATTAGTTTAATATATAAAAAGTTAAATAATTAAATAATCAAATAATCAAATAATTATGATGGAATGGTTAATTACTTGGGGAGCTGGTAAAGCAGTTGAGTTTCTTGCTGAGAAAGTTATCGGAGAGTTAGTTAAGGGTGCTGCTGAAGACTACGTTAAAGATTTTTTTAAGCAATGTTTTTCTAATGCTATTAGCAACATAACAGAGAAAGAACCTTTGCAAAAAGCTATGGCAGAAGCAACTAAAGAATTTTTAGAATTAGTACAAAAAGAATTAAAAGAAGTTGGCGTGGATGAAAGTCAATTAGAGCAGTATATTAAACCCTTAGAAAAGTTTATTAAAAATAAATCAGTTTTGGCAATTTTGGGTAGTGCTTTTGAGGAAAATATAACTCTAGATATTAAGCAATTAGCTACTATTGGGAATCAAATAAACCCATCTTTTTTACCAGATGAATTTGACTGGGACTTAGTTATCAGGCAATACCAGAGAAAAGTCAAAAAGATTATTCAAAAATCAGATGAATTACGGCAAATATTAGATTCCAAATCTCTGGAAGAACTGGCAAGTCAAACTTCAGTCAAACCCGAATTTAACTTAATAAAACATCAAGAGGGAATTCGAGAAAGATATGGCAACCTCAGATTAGACAGTTTAGATACTAAAGGTCTCGCTTATAACATCGAATTATTGAAAATTTTTATTCCTCAAAAAGTACGGAAAATTCAAGAATTTATACCTCAAATTCATCTTATGCCCAAACAATATCAACAGCAATTAAAAGAGACTGGGCAGTTAGAAACAGCACTTTCTCAAGAACAATTAGAAAGTTTGGAGCGCCAATATTTTGAACAGCAGACTCGTTCAGTTTTAGAATTACAAAAAAACAAAGAATATCAATATTTAGTAATCTTAGGTGACCCTGGTTCTGGTAAGTCTACTTTATTAAGATATATAGCTCTTGAGTGGACAAAAATATTACCCAAAGATTTACCTTTTCATCCAATTCCTATACTAATTGAACTGCAAACTTATATGGGTAATTATAATGAAAAAAAGTGTGAAAATTTTCTAGATTTCCTAGAAAAAGGTAGTGGAGTTATTTGTCATATCTCTCAAAAGGAACTTCATAACAAATTAAAAAAGGGTGAAGCTATTGTCATGTTTGATGGGTTAGATGAAGTTTTCGACCCTGAAAAACGAGAAAGGGTAATAACTGATATTCATCGGTTTACTAATGACTATAAAAAGGTGCGAGTTATTGTTACTTCGCGGGTAATAGGTTATAAATTACAAAGACTCCGAGATGCTGAATTTTGTCATTTTATGTTGCAAGATTTAGATGAGGAACAAATTAATTATTTTATTAAAAATTGGCATGAGCTTACTTACAAAAGTGAAGAAGAAGAGACAAAAAAGTGGAGAATGGGACGGTTAAAACAAGCAATTAAGGATTTTTCAGCTATTAAAGAAATCGCTAGAAATCCTCTATTATTAACTATGATGGCTATTATGAATCGTAATCAAGAACTTCCAAAATATAAAGCTGACCTCTATAATAATTCTTCAGAACTTTTGTTAAAGTGGGATGTAGAAAGGGCGCTTCGTAGAGAAGGGATGGAACAAATTAATCTTGACTCTATAACAATTAAAGACAAGCAGGAAATATTGCGCCGGATGGCTAAGTTTATGCAGGAAAATAAAAAAGGTTTTGCTGGCAATTTAATCTCTGAGAATAATGTAGAAATAATTATCAAAGAATATCTAGATTTTCTAGGTTTTAAGGATGCAATAATTATAGCTAGAGCCCTGCTTAAAGAGTTACGCAATCGGAATTTTATTTTATGTTTTGTTGGGGGTGGATATTATGCTTTTGTACATCGAACTTTTTTAGAATATTTCTGTGCCTGGAGTTTTGTTTGGGAGTTTAAGGAGACACAAACTATAAACATAAATCAGTTGATAAATGATGTTTTTGAGAACCATTGGCGGGATGAAAATTGGCATGAAATTTTGCGATTAATTGCAGGAAAGATTAATGCTAATTTTGTGGGAAAAATTATTGGTTATTTGATGGAAAAAGATGGGGAAGAAGAAAAATTTATGAATTTATTTTTGGCGGGGAAATGTTTATTTGAAGTTGAACACCCTCAGCATATTGATGAGATAGCTTCTGAGTTATTGAATAGGTTAAAAGCTTTGACAAATTATAATCTTGATCATATTGACTATGATAGTAAAATTCGTACTCAAGCTGTAAAACTTGTGGCAGAAACTTGGAGGGATAATCGTTTAAATGAGGCTAATATTAAGACTTGGCTCGATAATATTGCAGAATCTCATAGTGATTTGAATGTACGGGAGAGAGCAAAAGAAGAGTTAGCTACTAGATGGAAAAATGACTGATAAATTTGAAAAAAATAAGCCACGAATTCTCTTATTTTTTTCTATGGAATGTCAAAAGGTTAAATAACTATGATTGAACATTTAATTACTTGGATTTCTACTCAAGAGGTTGATTTTTTTACAAAGGAAGTTATTAGAGAATTAGCTAAACGTACACCTAAAGACTACGTTAAAGATTTTTTTAATTGGCTTATTTTTTACCTAAATGGTAGCAATATAAATACAAAGACTTTAGAAAAAGCAAATGTAGAAGCAATTAAAGAATTTTTGCAATTGGTAAAGCAAGAATTAGAAGAAGTTGAGTTAGATGAAAGTCGATTAGAGCGATATATTGAACCCTTAGAACAATTTCTTAAAAATAAGTATGTTTTAAGAACTTTAGGTAGTGCATTTAATCATAATGTCAAAATTTTAGATACTAAGAAACTAGCTACTATCTGGAATAAAATTAATCCGCCCCTACCCGATGATTTTGACTGGGTCTTAGTTGTTAAGCAATATCAGAGAAGGGTGAAAAAAATTATTCGAGATTCTGATGAATTACGGAAAATATTAGACTCAGAAACCCTCGCTCAAATAGCAAATCAAAATTATAAAATTACACCAG
>ENA-UENU01000110-UENU01000110.1-marine-metagenome-genome-assembly--contig:-NODE-110-length-22264-cov-182.827268_pt1 | contig 22264 bp, 12 predicted proteins | sample MGYA00237877_ERZ529326 | MGnify/ENA primary metagenome ERZ529326 (study PRJEB26372, sample SAMN05368344) | marine metagenome | biome: cultured habitat; feature: ocean water; material: water; isolation... | reverse complement strand
ATGGTACAGAGGCGAAATTATCAGAATCTCAACAACAACTCCACAACAAAGAAAAAGTATACGAAAAAAGTCAGTTAGAGTTAACAGAAGTAAAGTCTCAGTTGACAAAAACACAAGATGATTTAGAAAAATATGTTTCTCAACTAAATGGTACAGAGGCGAAATTATCAGAATCTCAACAACAACTCCACAACAAAGAAAAAGTATTAGAAAAAACACAGGATGAGTTTCAAAAAGTTCAACAGATTCAAACTAAATTTGACCAAACTAAAAATGAATTAGCTACTGCTAAATCCCAGTTAAATGAAACTAAAACTGAACTCATACAATGTCAGTCAGAGCTAAAGGAAAAAGAAGGTGAATTACAAAAATATCAAGGGACACAAAAAGAGTTGCTAGAAACACAATCTAAGCTAGATGAAACTCAAGGGGAATTAGTACAATATCAGTCACAATTGCATCAAAATCTAGAAGAATTAGAAAAAAATATATGTAAACTTCAGGAAGCAGAATTAGCATGGAAAGAATTGAAATTTCAGCTAGAAACTAATGAAGAATTATTGGATAAATTTAAATTTCAAGATAAACAAAATCAAGCGGAATTAGGACAAACAAAACATAGTCTGTACGAGACTAAAATTAAATTAAAAACTAGCCAAAATCAGCTACACAAAACTCAAGAATTTTGGGAATCTTCTCAATCACAATTAGTAGCAAAAGAGGTAGTTTTAAAAAAATATCAGCAAGATTTACAAGATGCAGAAAAAGCATTAGAAGATACTTATTCACAACTTCAACGAACTCAGATAGAATTAGGAGTAACAAGACAGAATTTGTCGGAAAGTAAAGGTGAATTATTCATTTATAAATATCAGCTACATCAAAGTCAGGAAGAGTGGGAAAAATATCAGTCTCAGTTAGCAGGAACTGAGGTTCTGTTGGAAGAATATCACTCTCAGCTAAAACAGGCTACAGAACAAAAACAGCAAACTCAGTCTAAGTTAACAGAAACTGAGGCAATATTGCAGGCAAAAGAGGCAGAGTTAACAGAATCTAATTCTGAGCTAGAAAAGATTAAACTAGAATTAGAAAGGTCTGGATCTGACTTACAAAAAACTCACCAAGAAGTAGAAAAAAATCAATCTCAGCTAAAACAGGCTGAAGAACAAAAACAGCAAACTCAGTCTAAGTTAACAGAAACTGAGGCAATATTGCAGGCAAAAGAGGCAGAGTTAACAGAATCTAATTCTGAGCTAGAAAAGATTAAACTAGAATTAGAAAGGTCTGGATCTGACTTGCAAAAAACTCACCAAGAATTACAACAAATTCAATCTCAACTGAATCAAACTCAAGCAGATTTAACAGAATCTAATTCTCAACTAAAAGACAAAGAAACAAGATGGGAAAAGTCAGAAGCAGAATTAAAAGAAATTCAAAAAAGTCAAAACAAATGGGAAATATCAAAGTCTGAGTTACATAAAACTAAACAAGAGTTGAAGCGATCGCAACTACAAAATCAAGAACTTCAAATAGAGTTAGTAGAGTCTAATTCTCAACTTCAGCAGACAAAAACAGAATTAGTAGAGTCTAATTCTCAACTTCAGCAGACAAAAACAGAATTAGTAGAGTCTAATTCTCAACTTCAGCAGACAAAAACAGAATTAGTAGAGTCTAATTCTCAACTTCAGCAGACAAAAACAGAATTAGTAGAGTCTAATTCTCAACTTCAGCAGACAGAAACACTCTTGCAAAAATCTAATTCTCAATCACAACAAACAAAATCCTTATTAATAGAGTTTAAAACTCAACTACATCAAACTGATGAAGAACGGGAAAATATGCAAATACAGCTACAAGAAACTCAGGCAGTATTGCAAGAAATTCAGACTCAATGGCGGAAAACAGAAATATTATTGCAACAGTCCCAATCTCAACAACAAAATGTGCAGAAAGAATTAGTAGGAACTAAGTCTCAACTAATAGAAACCAAGTCGGAGTTAGAGAAATTGCAATATCAGCAAGCTATTTTGAGAGATTTAAAATCAGAGGGTAAAACAGAATATAAATTGTTAGTATGGGAAGCATGGTATGCTTATCAAAATAATAATTTAGCTGAGATGCAAGAGCGCCTTCAGAAGTCCTTGAAATATACAGAAATTTCTCGCACAGAAGTAGTTATGGATTGGTTAGATAGGTTTGCTAATTTCTTTCAGGAAAAAGGTCTAGAGTTTGATAGTGAAAAACTTACAAGTTATGAAGAATGGCAAAATCTGATGAAACGCACTATGAGAATTCAACAAAAGGTTTTGGTAAGTAATGATAAATAAGTTTCTAGAAGACAGAATTAATTAAATTTAACTATGGTTAAAATATAAAAATTACTAAAAATAAAGATATTAGATATAGTTAGAGTTGAACCTGATGATTGTGAATTATTATTCGGTTATGGTTTTGAAAAATCTTAGTAATAAAATAATCTTGATGGTTCAGAAATAGACTTTTTTTGTAGGATAATAGGTAAAAAATATGGTTGTTAAGTTATAATTATGTTAATAATGAAAGGATTTTATAAAAGGTTTATCTTGATGAATTACCTACATATTTGGATTGGATTTATTCAGATGTTGCAGAGGTAAAAAAAGTAGTTTTGTCGTAATTATGGATTTATTGGAGTTGCTATAAACTGATTAGTGATTATTACAAGCTTGGTTAGCAGACGAAAGTAAATTTTTGATAGGTATGGTTAAATCATAGGTGAGAATATTTACCTATGGGTTCAAAACCAATTGTCTTGAGAAAAGAGAATAAGTCTCTAATTAACTGAGAATAAATAAAAGCTTGATTTAGAGGAATAGTGTATTTTTTGAAAAATATAGGATGATTTCAAACAAGTTGGAGTAAAATCAAGAATGGTGATAGTAAATTTTATTTTATCGACTAGATTATAGTTTGATTTATATTAATAATTAAAGGAAAATAAGTTAATGGTAATAGCAATAGAAAAAGAATTAGAGGAAACTAAAGTCAAGTGGCAACAAACTCAGGAAGAGTTGGACAAAACTAAGTCAGAGTTGCATGATGTAAGGGAGGAGTTGGAGCGATCGCAATCTCAATTAGATGAGGTATTGGGAGAGTTGGAGCAAACCCACTTTGAGTTACATCAGTTCAAAGAAAAAGGACAGCAACATCAATCTGAAGCCAATGGACAAGTTAAGCAGGAGTTGGCAGAAACTAAGGCCAAGTTGCAGGAGACAGAAAAGTTGTTGCAGGAGTCCCAGTCTCAAAAAGAAACAGAAGAATTTAAGGCCAAATGGCAAGAAACTCAGCAAAAGTTGGACAAAACTAAGTCAGAGTTCCATGATGTGAGGGAAGAGTTGGAGCGATCGCAATCTCAATTAGATGAGGTATTGGGAGAGTTGGAGCAAACCCACTTTGAGTTACATCAGTTCAAAGAAAAAGGACAGCAACATCAATCTGAAGCCAATGGACAAGTTAAGCAGGAGTTGGCAGAAACTAAGGCCAAGTTGCAGGAGACTGAACAATTGCTAGAGGAGTCCCAGTCCCAGTTAGGTGAAATGATGGGAGTGTTAGAGGAGTATAAGTCTCAAATGGAGCAGACCATGGGGGCATTGGAGGAGTCCCAAGGGAAGTTGCAGCAGAAGCATGAAGAGCTGGAGCAGGTTAAGGGGGAGTTAGCAGAGAAGCAGTTGGGAGTAGAGTCAGAGTTGCACAAAGAGTTAGAGGAAACTAAGTCTCAGTGGCGAGAGACTGAGGAATTGTTGGAGAAATATCAGTCTCAGTTGGAGGAGACAATGGCAACATTGGAAGAGTCTTTGTCCCAACTAGATAGTAATCAGAAAGAGTTAGAACAGACTAAATTTGAGTTACACCAAGTTCAACAAACTGCAAAAAAAACACAGCCATCTGGTTTTTTATACCAAAAGATAATATCTATAGACTCTAGCTGTCAAGAAGCTCATCAAAAAATTCAAGAACTATCTAAGACAAATAAAGAACAGATAGATTATAGTGACGAATCCCGATTATTCAAAATTAACAATGCAGTTGTTAAACCAATTGAAATTAAGAGCAATTACGAATGGATGGGAGGTGTTTGTTTTCCAGAGAATATGCCTGGAGTTTTTCGTCATCGACGCTCAGGGAAATTAGTAGGTAAAAATGAACCTATATACATAGATAGACCAGAAATTGTCGATAATTCCAAAGAAGTAAATGTCATTGATAATAGTAAAAATCAAACCTATAGTTCAAATTTTTATCAAGGTACATACATTTATGCAGGACCTTTAATATTTCATTTTGGACATGTTCTCACAGAAAGTATCCATCGCATTTGGGCATTCAATCCCAAATTACATGATGGTTTAGTTTTTGCTTTACCTGTAGGGAGCAATTCAGCTTCATTTAATCCTCCTCAATGGTTAATTCAAATCTTAAAAATTTTCAACATTTCTCTTGAAAAGTGCATTTTTGTGATATATAACTGCACTTTTGAAAATTTGATTATTCCAGAACCAGGTAGCGAGCTGTCAGTAGGAGTCAAGGAATGGTATTGCTCATATCTAGAGAGACTACAGCAGAGAATTTTGGAGATGACTAATCAACTTAGAAAAGAGAAACAAGATTTAAAACTCTTTTTTGGTAGGTCTCATATTTTGCTTCGTGGGGGAGTAGCTGGGGAAAAATATTTGGAGAATTGTTTGTTGAATGAGGGTTATGTTTCTATCCAGCCGGAAAATTACAATATTCTAGAACAGTTATCTTATTTAATAAGTGCAAAAAAAATTATATTTGTGGAAGGAAGTGCTATATATCTGTTAGAGTTTCTGAGTTATTTAGAGGCAGATATTGTATGTATTCCCAGAAGAGGAAATAACGTTAATTTTTATCCACATATTTATAATAAGTGTTCAAATTATATTATAGCTGGGGGTGTAGATAATGCTATGAGATTAGGAGCTTATAATACTAAAGATGCGCCATATTCAATTTCCATAGCCAAAAATCCTTTTCAAATAGTTGAATCTCTGAGAAACCAAAATTTTGCTATCTTAGAAAACTGGAGAGAAGATGATTTCTTAGCTCAAGAAAATTCTGATGTAATGGCCTATATAGATAGAGGATCTAAGTTATTAAAGAATCAAAATAAAGTTTATTGTTTGGCTGTAAAAGAAAAGTATTTAAAGATGCGAACTACATTAAAAGATAACTCCATTTCTAATATTTTTGAAAGTAAAGAGATTACAACCAGAGATGGTCGTCTTAACCAACTTGCTACTATAAATGAATCATTTAGATATCTAGAAATAGGTGTATCTGAAGGTAAAACCTTTAATGCAATTAATATCAAATCTAAAGTAGCTGTAGATCCAAAATTTCAGTTTAATACAGGCGAATATGCTACTGAAAATATTAATTTTCTTGAAGTTGCTAGTGATGATTTTTTTAGGAATTACGCTCAGGAATATACTCCATTTGACCTTATTTACTTAGACGGTCTTCACACCTTTGAACAAAGTTTTCGTGACTTTTGTGCATCTATTGCTTGCTCACATTTAAAGACTATCTGGCTAATTGATGATACTTTTCCTGGAAGCTATGCTCAAGCTCAATCATCACATCAACGTTGCATATCTTTAAAAAAGGTTTCGGGGGAAAAAAATAAAAGCTGGATGGGTGATGTCTTTAAAGTTATTGCAGCTATTCATGATTTTTTCCCTCAGTATAGTTTTGCTCACTTTCCCCATCATGGTCAAACAGTTGTATGGAGTAAGTGGAGAGAAAATTTTAGACCTAAATGGAATTGCTTAGAAACTATTAGTCGCTTAGAGTATTCAGATTTTCTCGAACTACAAACCAGTTTATTTAAGAGAGAACCATACGAAAATATTTTTGAACGTATAAAAAAGGATTTGAATTAATCATAACTTTATTTGATATGTAGTTATGATTCTCTGTGACTTGGTTCAACTTAACTTGAGTTTTAGACTTAGCTAGTACTAACTATAAATTAACCCGAGAAAAATTAGATTATAACATTAATTAATGACCAGATCTAACATAACTTATATAAGATTTATCTAGTAATTTCTGATAAGATGAAGCACTAGATTCTGAACGACCATCCCCGCGTGTACCTTCTACAATCCAAACATTAGGATATCCATTATCAACTCGATAATTTCCATGACGTTCGATACCTTGCAAACTTGAATGTTCACTTTTTCCATATTCACAAAATACAACTTTTTGCCATCCTAAATTATCCAGTAAAGATTGCAAAAAATCTTTTGAATAAATAAATTGATGACCCCACCCGTGAAAAGCACGATTCATCGAAAATGTAGAATCAATCCGTCTTTGTGGATTAGTTTCTGACAAGTTAAAATGAGTAGAAAGTACCCATTCTATGGAAGGAGTAGAAAGTCGAATTACTCCACCAGGTTTCAGGCTTTTCCAAACATTATTCAGGAAAGCGATCGCTCCTTCCAGACTTAAATGTTCGAGAAAATGTTCCCCATACACATATTCCAAACCATTAAAAGGCCAAGGTTTAGTCACATCCATCACTTGATCAATACCAGGAAAAGGTCGAATATCCACATTCCACCAGTCGTCCATGATATTATGGGGGCCACAACCCACTTGAACTTTTTTAATGCCGTTATAATTATGAGGACTTAAGCGTAACTGTTTTACTGACATCTATGAAATATTTGTATCCTAATTTTTTTCAATACTAATACACCTTGATAACTAGTAAGTAAAAGACACCAATAAACCTCACTATGTAACGAAATTTTGATGCAGTCTAAAGCCAAGAGAGTTGCTTCCTTTCACTCTGTTGGAGTCTCTGAGTACAAATGTTGTAAATTTTCCCAACAACTCTATTATTTTGTATAATTTTTTCCGTTTTGCCTGCCCTATACTAAAGCTCTAATATCAAACCAGGTAATACATCTTCCCCTAATAAATTTGTGGGAAAATCTAGTATTTCTACTTCTTTTCCTTGACGATAAATTTCCACACGATGATTTTTATTATCAATTAGCCAGCCTAATTTTACTCCTCCATCCATATATTCCAGCATTTTATTTTGAACATCCTTTAAACTATCAGATGGTGACATTAATTCTAATACAAAATCTGGGGCAATAGGAGGAAATTTTTCTCTTTGTTGGGGAGTTAATTGATTCCATCTTTCTAATTTAACCCAGGATACATCGGGAGAACGATTAGAATTATTGGGAAGTTTGAAACAGGTCGAAGAGTCGAATCACTATTCCTAGTTTTGTTTGACGGTTCCATATTACAAAATCAGCAATAATAGAAGCATTTTGTTTTCCTATTTCTCCTCCTGTGGGCGACATAATTGTTATTTCCCCCCTGATATTACGTTCAAATTTAATTTCGGGATTATCTCGACATAATTGATAGAATTGGTCATCAGTTAGTCTGAGAATATTGTTAAATTTGATGGTTATAGCTGTCATATTTTTGCCATAATAAATAAATTTTATTACTAGATTTTATAGTACAATAAAGCTCAATTAAGCTTTTTTTTTGAAAGTAAACTTGCCAATATTTAGCCATAATTGCTATTAGTTTATTTCCTGCTATCCTCCTCCAAATAAATGAAAAAAGTTCAATTTTTACTCCAAATACTTAATTATTATATACAAAAAAAAAGGATACAATTATGTTTTTTAGTACTAATAATTACTTTATAAACTAATTTATATCTGTCTGTTTATTAAAAAGCTTTTCCATTCAGAATAATTTTTGCTAATTTTATTGACTATATTTTTACTAATTTACCAGCTTCCTTATCTTCTGCCAATTTATAAGCTAAATATAATTGCATCAAAATATTATAGATGACAAATAAACTGGCAGATTCAGATATTCTTAAAATAGCTTCAGAGGCTAACTTTTTTGCATAATTATATTTGGCATTTATTTAGACAAAAATATTTTGATATAGGTCAACCTCAGTTAGTTTTATTAAGGTTGTTATTTCTGTTTCACTAATTAGCATAAATTCTAGATTGCTGCTTCTGATTTTATGAACTTACCCAACATTTTTTCTTCATTCAACCTCTCAATAGTTCCTAAGATTTCCCAGACCCTTTTCTCAAAACTATGATTTTCTTGAACATACTTTGCTAACTCTAATTCTTCTCCTGAATTATGACTTTTTTGCTGCAAACAATATTCTACTACTTTTGGCAAATCTTCCCCAGAATTATAAGTAGAAATTTGATCTCCAAATACCTCTTCTAAACCTGAAATTTTGTCAGATACAATTGTTGCCCCACAAGCAGCAGCATCAAATAAACGATTTGAAATAAACCCTTTTTCTCTCATAGTATTCCAATGGTCATTTAATAACACGCCAGACTTACTGTAATAACGTCGTAAAATTTCATTGGGAATATATTCTCCTTTTAAATAACCATCAGGCAATAAATTACCCCAGTTTGTACCATAAACATCTATCTTTAAACCACTCTCAACTGCATCTTTTACTATCTGACGGTAAACTTTTCGAGAATTTCCCACAAACAAAATTTCTCCTACTTCTTCATAACCTTCTTTATCAGGGTAAAACAAACTTGGATCTGTACATTGGAGCAAAGTTTTTACCGGAACTTTCACTTGTTTTTGTAACTCTTTAGCATAAGAATTAGATGCCACAAATACTTGGTCATATTCCTCATATTCTTCCAGAGATACTTTATCTGGATGACTAATATTCCACATCAAATTAATATGATAAGACTTAGGTTGATAACGACTTAAACCACGGATAGTAATTGCCACATCATCTCCAAATGCTTCGGGAGTTTCCCACTCTGGCAAAATATCAATTCTGACGGAATGACCATTAATTTCAAATTGCCGTTTCATAGCTAAAGCAAAATGATAGTCTCCCCATTCTTGCGCCTGTTTCCAGTCAGGAACTCCAATTTTTATACTGATGCGGAAACTATTACTCATTTTTTCGCGCAAGGTAGAAAATACTGTATAAGCGCGATGTTTATAAGTATGTTTTTCTTTGACTATTTTCTGTAACTCTGCCACTTTGGCTAATCTTAACTCCTCATTTGTTAGATACTCTCGTAATAAATTTTCCAGAGATTCGCGGGAATTATAAGTAGGTAATAGTCCGTCGAAAGATTCTTGATTTCCCAGCTCGCTATTAGTAATAACTAATGCACCAGAAATAATAGCATCAAATACCCTAGAATTTGTGGAACCCCATTGTTTTGTAACTGAATTTGCATCATCAATTACTATTTTTGTCGAAGCATAAATTTGAGGCATATCTGTATAAGGAAAAGGTCCCCGATTATACTTTTTAAACTTATCAAATTTTTCCCAATTATATCCATACAAAGCAAACTCAAAAGGTAAATTATCTGGTTTCAAAAAACTCATAATATCCCGTGGATATTTCCAGAAACTTCCTGTGAAACAATAGTCAGATTTATACTTATTCTCTAATTCTGAATTAACTTTTTCCGTTTGTTCAAAAATTGCTACTTCAGAATTATTGTCTAAACTTGTAACTTTTGAATTTTGACTTTTAACTTCAGAATTAACTCCTTCTTGACTTCTGCCCTCCTGATAAAAACGTTCATCATTAGTTGCTATTCTAACTACTGTTACTGGCTTAAATAATTTCTGCTGAATATAATCAGCTGATTTTTGAGAAGAACACCAGAAACAATCATAATCTCCTGCTGATTTTTGAGAAGCCCAAATCTCAAACCAATTTCTTGCCCAAGCCACTTTTACTAAACTTGGTTTAGCATTTTCTATTCTTTCTAAATCATAATCATGGCGCATAACTACAATTACATCTAATCGTGTCATATCATACCAATCTTCTCCTTCAGAAATATAATAAACATCCCATCCGAATTCTTTAACTAATTGTTCTCCTAATTCCACCGCTGTGAAATAATCTCCTGCGGAAGCTGCCATATCTGCTTCGGTTACAGCAAATCCAATAGTTAAAGGATGCCCAGTCCAATACATTCCTTTTTCAAAGAAATCTTGTAGATGTTTTCGACGCAAATAATAAGCAAACCTTTCTTCAATTATTGGGCGATTTTTCAAGATTTTATTGACAAATTCTTTCCCTTTATTAAACCGAGAAAAACCTCGATTATGAAAAGCTGTTAAATGATTAGCGCTGATAATTTCTTTGCCTAGTTTTTGTTGGATAGTTAAACATAAATCTACATCTTCATAACCATAAAAATAGTCTTCATTAAAACCTCCAACTTTCTGAAAATCTTCACGCCGACACATCATTAATGCTCCAGTAACAACAGGCACTTTCCAAGGAGCAGATTGTACTTTTAATAATTGAGGAGCATATCGAACTTCATAAGGATAAAAAGGCTCATTTTGACTGTGGAAATATAACTGTACTCCTAAATGTTGAGTAGGAGGAAAAGCTAAGGAGCGATCGCTGACTATATCTAATAATTTTACTCCTACCATTCCTAGATTTTCATCTGCTTGAATTAAATCAACCATCTGGGGAATAATGTCTTGGCAAAAAGTAATATCATTATTCATAAATAGCAATAAAGGAGCTTTTGTTTGGTTCACTCCCACATTATTTGAGTTGGAAAAAGAATAATTATCTCCCCTGGCAATAATTGTAATTGGTAATTTTTCTGACCACTGGTTACAAACATCAATAGTATTATCTATTGACCCGTGGTCTACTACTATTAATTCAAAATTTTCATAGCTGTTGTAAATTTCAAAGGAAGCAAATAACTCTTTTAATAGTTTTGCTCCATTCAAACTCAAAATAATTACTGCTACTGCTGGTTTTTCTGTCTGAATTTTTGCTGGTGGTATCTGACTTGTGAATTTTAACTTCTGAGTTTTTACCTTTTGAAGGCGATAGATAAGTTTATTAATTTCTCCCTGATTAAAACTGAGATTAATTTCATGTTTTTGACCTTTTGGTCCGACTACTAATGGTTTAGGAGAATTTTTTAGTTGTTGACCTGTTTCTGTTATTTTGACACTAACTTCAACTAAACCATTACTATGTAAAGATGGAGGAATTTTATGAGCAAAAGCATGATATCCGTGAGTATCAAAAGCTTCTGCTAAATCTTGACGATATTTATTTGCGACTAATGTACCAACTAAATTATTGCCGACAAAAATATCAAGAAATACAACTTTTTCAGGATCTTTTTTATGTCTTGCCCAACCAGAAACATAGTCGATAGTGGCATAATCAAGACAACCTTCAAATTCTGTTTCTCCTAACAAACTTAGGCTACCAAGTTCCCCTGTTCTCAGGACATTTTGAAATGATGAAACTTCTTCTAATTTTTTCTTAGCCTTAGAAAAATGAGGGTCTATTTCTAAAGCACGACGATAACAACTTATTGCTTCAGTTAATGGATTTTTTTTAGTCTTAGCTTCCCCTAACTGAAAATGAAACTTTGCCGATGATGGTCTTAATTCTACAGCTTTCCCATAAGCTTCCACTGCTTCATCCCATCTACCTAATCTTGACATAACTTCCCCAATATGGTACCTCACATCAGCAGATTTAGGGTGAAGTTGACTAGCTTTAGTATAAGCAGCCACAGCTTCATCCCACTTTTCTAGTTGAGCCAGACTTTCCCCCAGGACATGATAAACTGCGGCCGAATTAGGATTAATTTCTGCTGCCTGGCGATAACTGATAACTGCCTCATCCCACCGTTTCAGTTTACTCAAGGTATGACCTAACTGATGGTGAATTTCTGCTGTATTAATACCTAGTTCAATAGCTTGACCATAACTGACAATAGCATCATCAAATTTTTGTTGCTGCACCAAAGTTAAAGCTAGATTATGATGAACTTCCGGCAACTTGGGGTTAAGTTTTAGAGCATGGCCATAATTAACAATAGCTTCATCCCACTGTTTTTGTGAGGCATAAGCTTTCCCTAAATAACCATATACTTCAGCTAAGTTAGGATTAAGTTCAATGGCACCTTGGAAAGAAGCGATCGCCTCATCCCACTGCTTAATATTACTCAAAGCTCTGCCCAAGTCCCTGTAAGCTTCAGCTAAGTTAGGATTAAGTTCCACGGCCTGGCGGAGTTCTACGACGGCCCAATCATTTTGTTTCAATTCAATCAAAGCATGGCCTAACTGATGATGCACATCTGGAGAGTTAGGTTGAAGTTCAGAAGCTTTGCGGTAAGCAACTATAGCTTCCTCCCATTGTTGGAGTTGAGAGAGGGCATATCCGAAATAATGATAAACTTCTGGGGAATTGGGCTGGAGTTCCGTTACTTTGCGGTAAGCTCCTACAGCTTCTTCCCAATTTTGCTGTTGAGTCAGAGCGTCACCAAGATGGTGATAAACATCTGGGGAGTTTGGTTTAATTTTGATTGCCTGGCGATAAGCAGATATAGCTTCTTCCCATTGTTGTTTTTGGGTTAGAACATATCCAAATTGATGATAAATAACGGGGGAATTTGCTTCAAGTTTTATTGCTTGACGATAAGCAGCAATAGCCTCATCCCACCGACGCAATTTGGCCAGAGTTTCCCCATAATGATGATAAACCGTAGCAGAATTAGGAATTATTTGACAAGCCTTTAAATAAATTTTGGCAGCTTGATGGAATTCTCCCTGTTTTGTCAAGGCTATTCCTAACTTTTGGTATCCTTCCCAGAAGCCAGGGTCAATTTCAATAGCTTTGCGATAACAGATTATCCCTTCTTCAATCTGACCTTGTTTTTCTAAAGCCACTCCTAAGTTTTGATGGGCAATACTAGATTCAGGTTCTAGGGATATAGCCTTTTGGAAATTGGCGATCGCTTCATAAAGTAACCCTTTCTGGACTAAGGCTGATCCCAAACTAATGTATAATTCTGAGAAATTAGGATTAATCTTAATGGCCTGGGAATAAGAAGCGATCGCTTGTTCCAACTGACCTTGTTTTTCTTGGACATTTCCCAAGTTGTAATGAGATAATGCAGAAGTAGGTTTTAGTTCTATCGCTTTTTGATAGACTGTAGCTGCTTCTTCCCATTTACCTATTTTAGCTAGAACATCTCCTAAATTTTGCTGATACAAGGCCAAGTTAGGATTCAGTTCGATAGTCTTTTTGTAGAGAGTAACAGCTTTTTCTAGTTGGCCTGCTGCTACAGCTTGTTGGCCTTGTTGGAAGTATTGGGTTGGAGTTTCTGAATTAAGTGATGATAAAGAATTCATTTCTCTCATAGTTTATTGTTAAGAAAGACTATACTTCTGATTCTCGGTAGAATTGTCATGGGCTAGAAACTATTTTATTGTGATTACTGAGTTTATATCTTTAAGCCCAGCTTCCAGTAAATCTCCTTCTTTTGGTGGGAATATTTCATTTTCAATTAAAGGATCGTAGCATTTTCCGAGGTTATCTAATATTTCATTTTTTCCCGTTATCAGTTTAACTTCAGATAATAACTTTGCTATTTTTTCATTGTGGAGATAGCCAGGAATTTCTTGTTCAAAATCTTTCATTAGAGTATGAATATTACGCTCTTGATAAATAGTTAGACTGTGAAACAAAATCCGCCAACCGTTTTCCAAGCAAATTCTTTGAGCGATAAAACTTCACAATATATCGGTCATTCTAAATGAACAGTATGCAGGTAAATACATAAGTGAATAAGCATTAGGAAACCAATATGTATTTTGACTATTGAAGGCAAAGGCAAAAGTAAAATAAATTTATAAATTGCATCAACATCACTCAAAAGTAAAAAATCAAAAGTAATCTATAATCCAAAAATTAGGTCTCCCATTTAATTAGACAAAAGCTGCCAAGGAGTCATTAAACATGATCAAGTCTGGGCTTGCAAAGGCTTTTAGATCAAAAAGGTATAAATTAGGGTAGGACCATGGCTTTGAGCTATTTTCATTACATCCACCTAATTCCCATGTCTAAGCTGGCTTTGAAGCATTTTGTCCACCTAAAAGTGTTGATTTACCATTAAGAAAGTCAAAAGTAATCTCTGAAAAGCACTGGTCGTTAACCAACATTTAAATAAATTTTTACAATACCATTGCCAGACCATTTGCCCTAACTTTTTTGCAATACCAATATATCTTGATGACTGGTAAACTTTCTCCGCCCACACCAATGACCATAATATTTTCCCGCTAGACTTAACCCTCGTTCTTGCATCCAGCCTAAAAGTAACCCTTCTTTATAACCAATAGTAGACTCTGGTATCTTGGGAGTGGCGGTAAAACACTCCTCAAGTGGATGTACAATTTGACGAGCCTTTTTATTTTTGGTCATTGCTGCTTCTGACTCAGGGTTTAAGAGAAAACAAGTACACAAACATCGACCGCGAGGTTTTAATACCCTAGTAATTTCATCCAGATAATGTCGGACTTCCTTTGCCTGCAAATGAGTAAACACCGAAGTTAACACAACCCAATCAAAACTTTTATCCTGGTAGGGAAATACAAAATCCAAAGTTTGAACATTTCCTTCAGGATTGTACATTTTATTATGGATATCGACTACCTGAAAATTGAAATTAGGAAACCTCAAACTAATTTCAGATTTAGCCCACTTAATTAACTTTTCACTAATATCAAAACCCTCATATCCACCTCCATCTTTTAGATAATAGGTTAAAGGATAAGCAATGCGGCCTACACCGCAACCAATATCTAAGACTTTGTCCGTCGGTTCCAAACCTACCATTTGGATCTAATAACCGAGAAAGTTGAAACCCACATCTGTAAAATGCCCCCCTACAAACTTAATGTATTCATGAGGAGGAATAGGCAAAGAGGGTTCTAAAGCGTTCGTCATTATTCCACCAGGTTGCCCATCTAATGAGGGAGTTAACAAAACCAAAGAATTTTTAAATTGCTTTTGCTGTTGCTTTGTCAGAGGTATTCGGATCTGGTATCTAGCTTTTTCCGTTCCTGGAATGTAGGGATATTTTTTTTTGACCCCTGGAGAAGGTAAGTTGTAGGTTAATTCAATGTTTCTAAATTCCTGGCCAGCGATAGAAACTAGCATTCCATCTAATTTTTTCTGCTCGAAGGATGTTACCCAACCTTGTAAATGTACCGTACCATCTACCATAATTGATTTTTCAAGTTTACCCCTAGTTAATACGGGTTCCGTTGGTTTAAAAAATTTCATTTTTGTTGCTTGTTAGTTGTTGGTTGTTATTTATGATTTTTTGACACATTGAAGAGGTGAGCGATCGCTTCTTTTGAATTTATACACCATTTTAATTGATTGTTTTATCTTGAATAAGTTACTGTAGTATTTTTTAATTTCTCGAGATAGTACTCATGAGCCTTTCTCTTTTTTAGATGAAAGTCTCAAAAATTATAGTTGTAAATATTCAGCTATTAGCTGTCAGTTAAAATTAATAATACCACCTTCCATGTATTAATGCTATAATTAGGGCTTGAGTTATTAAGTAATTAACATAGGTACCAATAGTCTTCTTGCACCATTAACCCTCCCCTTATTGTGTTAATTATTCTTATGTTGTACGGAAGTTACATGGAACATATTTACCTGTACAGAGATTCTATAAAAAGTCCCTAGCTACTTCTCCTCCATGATCGGGGTTATGGGTTGGTATCCTGCTGAAAATACAGGTTGAAAAGTTTTTAATAAATGGTATAGTATTGTCCTTTTAAAGAGAAAGTTGAAATGAATACAGGCTTCAAAGTTAACTCAGTCTTTTGTAGTAAGATTTAATGATGAGTGAATTAATAAAGCTTTGAACGCACAAAAAATAATAGCTATTAGCTTCATAGCTTCATTATCTTATGAAGCTATTAAATTAAACTAATGTTTGCTTGATTAAAAAGCTGAAAGTTTACTACTAATAGCCGAATACTTACATAAAAAAATCGGGCATCATAAAAATTGGATAAAAAAAAATATCAAAAAAATCAGAAAAATTTGCCAGAATTACCTGTTAAACTAGGGGATAAAAAGGCTCTATTGACACAATATTCTTCTCAAATAAATAAACATAAACAAGTATTAGAAGAATATTCTAATAAACTTGGTAAGTGGGTAGAAGAATTTAAAAAAAATCAGGAACCGAGAGTAGCACAATCACCTATTGTTCCTACCACTCAAGAAATTATACCGAAAAAGCTTAAAAGTAAAAATATGACAAGATGTTCTCAAACAGTTGAAAATTCCATTGTAGAAATAATAGATATTATTTTAGAACCTGTGGACGCTTACCTGTGGGGATTCAATATAGATTTACCGCAAAAAGGAGATAAATTTAATAGTTATGTCATAGAAATAATTGGTTGGGTTTTAGGGAAAAAATCTCCAGCTATGAAAATAGAAATAGTTAAAGACGAGCGGGTAATTAATCAGGCTTTGATTAGAAAACAGCGACTAGGTGTAGCTAAACATTATCAAAAATTACCAAAAGCTAAAAAATGTGGTTTTGTAGCCGAATTAGGAATAGCTGGAATGCCACAAAAAACCACAGCAGATTTGACGATTAGAGCTGTTCTTAAAGATAAAACTATTGTTCCTCTGGCTTCAGTGAAATTGCAATTTCATCCCCCCCAAGCTCTAGGGGTAGTTTACATAGCAATGGGTAAGAAATATATTGAGGAAGCAAAGATTTCTGCAGCAAGTTTAAAAGCTAAAATGCCGAATATTCCAGTCACAATTTTTGCTAATCAAGAAGTTAATGAGCAAGAATTTGATAAATCTGTGGTAGTAAAGAAGTCATATTATAGCTTTGAAGATAAAGTAGTTTATATGTATGATTCTCCTTATGAATACACTTTATTTCTGGATACTGATACTTATATATGTGAAGATTTTTCCGAGTTATTTGCTATCTTAGATAATTTTGATATTGCAGCAGTTCATGCTCCAACAAAAATACCGGGTATTGTTAATGGAGTGCCAGAATGTTATCAACAAATGAATACAGGAGTCATTTTATTTAAGAAGTCTCCAGAAGTGAAAAAGTTTTTTGAATATTGGGTAAAATTATATAAGTCAGGAGAACCAGATCAACCTAGTTTTAGAGAAGCATTATTTAATAGTCAATTGAGAATAGCTACTTTAACAGCAGAATATAATTGTCGATTTCCTTTCCCATTTTTTGTATGTGGAACTGTAAAAATACTTCACGGGAGACATCCTAATCTGGATGATGTTGCGCAAAAAATTAATTCTGAAAAAGGTCTAAGAGTATATAAAGCTAATTATTTTAAATTCGAGTAAATTTAGGAATTAGCTGTTAGGTATCAGCCATTTTTTAGTTTTAGATCATAGCTTTATTCATTAATCATAATTAAATCTGGCTACAAAAGCAGACTAAAAATATCTATAGCCATCCTATTTTAGTTGTAATATTTTGGTAGTATTCAGGAGTCATAATTTACTCATGCTTTTCTTTTAAATTAACTATTATAAAAGTTTTAATAACCTATTTTTGGATTGTTATATATTCATTTACCCCCCCCTTTTTTTAAGATGGGGATATTATTCTTGAGAACTGAATGTTTAGGAGTAAATTTTATTTTTTAGCTTGACAAATGAAGAGGAAAAAAATTATGGGAATGAATGTATTTGTATTATGTACGCCTAGGTCTAGTTCTTACACTTTTGCTAAAGCTTGCACCTATATATCTAATTATAGAGTAGCCCATGAATCAAACAGTGGATTGTTAGGAAAAAAAAGGGTAGTATATCCAGAAAATCATATAGAAGTAGATAATCGTTTGGCTTGGTTTTTGGGTTATTTAGATGAGCTATATGGAGATAATGCTTTTTACGTTCATTTAATTAGAAATAAACAGAAAACTGCTATTAGTATTAACAAGCGATGGAATTTGCCAGCAAGTATTATTAATGCTTATGGACGAGCTATTTTAGTGAGAGGCGATCGCCAACTTGAGAATGACCTAGAAGTTTGTGAAGATTATTATGAGACAGTAACAAAAAATATTCAATTATTTTTGAAAGACAAATCTCACAAAATTGTATTTAAGGTCGAAAATGCTCAAGAAAATTTTAGAGAGTTTTGGCAAAAAATAGGTGCTAAAGGTAATTTAGAATTAGCTTTAGAAACCTGGGATAGAAAACACAATGCTTCCCCCAAAAATCAAGATAGTATTCAAGTAAGGAAAATGAAAGAAAAAGCTTTAGTAGAAATTAGTAATGTGAGCTTTGGGGCAAATTTTCCAGAGTTTATCCAACAAGAATTTAGAGGATGTAATATAGATTCACTAAAAAAAGGAGACCGTTTGAATACCTATTTTCTACCTATAATAGGTTGGGTTCTAGGCCAAAAGTATCAGGTAGTTACAGTAGAAGTAGTCAGTGAGGGTATAGTTGTAGAAACAGTCCCAGTGGATATAGCTCGTCCAGGAGTAAGCAAACAATTCCCCGAAATACCAGCAGCTAAAAATAGTGGTTTTAGCATCAGGGTAGGACTACTGGGTCTGCCAATGGCATCTGAACTAACTTTACAAGCAGTTCTGGAAAATGGTAGTCGCTTTCCCTTGGGAAATATCAAATTTCGACGCTTGCAGGGGTTAAAGTCTTGGTACAGTCCAAAGATACAACCTCTGGCTATATCATCTATTGGACCTTCGGGTGCCGAACAGCTATTGCAACTTTTGGTGGGACATCCATCTCTGGTAGGAATAAGTGAGTCAACTAATGATACTCCACCTAGTTATTATTGGTTAAAGTTGTTGGCTGAGTTATCGTCAGAAAATGGAATTTTTGATGCTAGTACTCAGAGAAATTTGAGGAGCAAGGAACAACGGTTCAAACTATCAAACTTATCTTTTTGGAGAGAGCAAACTTATCCAGAAAATTTAGGAAGCTTCTGTCTGGAAAGTATTGATGGTTTCTATTCAAATGTTCAAGCTGAAGCATCAGAAATTACTTATTTTGTAGAAAGATATGATATTTCCCGTCCTAAATTTTTAAATCTTTTATCCGAATTATATCCAGAGGGTAAGGAAATTATTTTGGTTCGTGATTTTCGAGATGTAGTTTACTCTATGCTACCTTTTAGCGGGCGTAAATGTGCGGGTTTTGATTCAAAAAAATTTAAGAGTTATCAACAGTTTGTCTATCATTTTGGCAAATATTCTGTTGGTAGTTTACTTGCCAGATGGAAGGAGCGATCGCCTCACATTTATTTTGTAAAATACGAGGATTTAATTTTATCTCCAGAACCAACTTTAAGGGGGATTTTGGAATATTTAAGTGTTAATAGTTCTCAGGAAGTTATTAATACTATGTTGAAAAAAATAACAAAAAATAACTCGAAACCAGAGGCATTACTGGGAGACTGGCAGTATGAAATGCCAGCTTCTTTGCAAGTTTTATGTAGCGAAGTATGCGAAGCAGCTTTGCAAGAATTTGGTTATAGCTAAGTTAATTAATGGATAAAGGAAATATAGTATAGTAATAATTTTGATATTTGGTATGATCAGGAGCAGAATAAATTAATGGTAATTAGTTCTAATTTCAAAGAAATGAAAGACAAAAAAACAGGAGTGGAAATTATTTCTGTTCATGTGCCAAAAACTGCTGGTTCAGCTTTTACTAGGGTTTTATTCAAAGTGTACAGTCCAGAAGCAGTATTTTTGGATTATCCTTATGAAAAAGATTACCAACGTCAGTTTATGAAAGAAGGAGATGCTAATGTAAGGGTGATTCACGGGCATTTTCCTGGGTCTAGATATAAGCATAAATTTGCGGATGCTAAAAGAATTATTTGGCTGAGAGAACCAGTTAATTTTTTAATATCTTATTACTGTTTTAATAAGGTATTTAGACGGACAGTATTTTATGATTTGCTACAGCAGAAAAATTTTAGTTTTTGGGAGTTTGCTCAAATACCTGAAAATCAAAATATAATGTCAGTTTATCTGCGAGATATGAAACTAGAAGATTTCTTCTTTGTAGGGATACAGGAATTTTTTGAGGAAGATTTACAGCAATTAAAAAATCTTCTTTTTTGGCCAGATGTAACAGTTAGCCAAGAAAATAATAATATTTATTCTGATTATCAAAGAATTAAAAAAGAGGTGTTCAACGATCGCTCTATTGTCAAGAAAGTAGCGACTCTTAATAGTGAGGATATGGAAATTTATAAACAGGCATTAAGTATCAGAGAAAAGCGTTACAGTCAAACTTTGCAAAAACCACAAAAAAATAAGATTAAACAGCAACAAAATCAGCAGGTGAGGAGTGTTGTTAAAAGTAGTAAAATTGAGCATAAATCTAATCCAGTGAAAGAGGCGATCGCGAATAATAACCTAGAAAATTTATTTGACAGCAAGTTGTGGTGTAAAAAGGGACATTTGAACCCAGATCAAGCAATTTTCATTAGTAATCTTTGTAAGATAATTCAGCCGAAAAATGTTTTAGAAACTGGTTTTGCCACAGGTAGGTCCGCGGCAGTAGTATTAAGTTCTTGTAGTCCGAAAACTTTTATATCTTTGGATAAAAACCTGGATTATATAACTCCCTTTGGCAGAGAAATGGCTTCTATATTAATGGGAGAATTTCAACACTATCAAATTATTGAAGGGGATAGTAACGAATTCCTTAATCCTGAATTTTACCAAAAAAATTATTCGCCAGGTTTAGATTTGTTTACTGTTAATGGAGACCATTCTTATAAAGGATGTTTTCACGATTTAGAATCCTCACTTCCTTTTTTAAATCCCCAGGGAATTATTATAGTAGATGATTATAAATCAAAGCCTCCTAAAGGTGTGAGATTTCCTGCAGTTAATAGAGCAGTTAGGGATTTTTGTAATCGTTATCCAGAAGTACATAAACTTGAATGGCACAAAGATGGAAAAGGTTTTGCTATTTTATGTAAATCTCCTAAACAATTAAAAAGAATTGCTAACTTGCTCCAGCTTCAATAACCTCAAAAGTCTTCAATAGAAAGAGTGGGGAATAGGAAAAAATTAAAAACATTTTGCGCTCTTTTTATTTTCTCAAGTAAATTTAACGAAAAATAAATTTTAATTATGCTACCAGATCAAAACTCTCAGTCAGTGCAAATGTTTGTTCAAACCTACGATCGGAATTTAGGTGAAATTTATGATGAGTTATTTTGGGGATATGAAATTAAATATATCAAGGAACAAATTGATAACGAAGATATTATTAATATTTCTGGATGGGTATTGGGAAAAAAGTGTCCTATTGTTGCTGTGGAAGTAGCATCTTTGAGGCATGTTGTCAAAAAAGTATCTGTTAATGAGTCATATCCTGATATAGTTAAGTTTTATACAGAAACATCTCAAGGAGCAGAAATAGGTTTTAATATAGATTTTATAGCTGATAAATTACCACCGAAATTTAACTGGCTAATTCAAGCAGTATTTGCTGATGAAACTCGGATACCAATAGGTTGTATTCAAAGTTATCAGGAGAAATCACTAAATGTTCGTAAAACTCCTCTAATAACAAAAAAAGCTATTGAATTTTTAGAAAAATTTTTCCAGGAAAAACCTCATGCTAAAGTCTTAGAATTTGGTAGTGGCGCTTCGACAATATGGCTATCTAAATTAACTCAAAATCTGACTTCTATTGAGCACGATGCTAGGTGGTTTCAGGAGGTAAAAAATCAGATTCAACTGCAGAAAAATTGCCATCCAGTAGATATTCAATTATTAGCAAGACCATATCATAAAATATGCGAAAAGTTTGCTGAAGAATCTTTCGATTTAATTATTGTAGATGGTCGCGATCGAATGAAATGTTTTGAAGCATCAATTAAACTTTTAAAGCCAGGTGGAATATTGATGTTGGATGATGCGCAAAGGGGGAAGTATAAACAAGCTCAAGATTTATTACAAGATTGGCAATTGACAAAAACTGTTAGCAACCCTCGCCATACTTATTGGTGGGAAAAGCCATTTGAACAAAGGACAGTTATAGGAAAAAGCCAATCAATTTCTAATCAAAGGCCAATATCTCAGAAGATTAAAGAAAATGTAGTTATAGCTGGTGTGTCAATCGTGAAAGATGAAGAGGATATTATCTATTACAATCTAGCTGGAAATTATAGAGAAGGCATCAAACATTTCGTAATGTTGGATCATATGTCCTCAGATGGAACTAGGGATGAAATTAGACGCTTTGCTGATGACTATCCAGAAGCAATGGTTTATACCAATTTCCTAAAGTCCGACTACACATAAT
>ENA-UENU01000106-UENU01000106.1-marine-metagenome-genome-assembly--contig:-NODE-106-length-23180-cov-167.332743_pt1 | contig 23180 bp, 16 predicted proteins | sample MGYA00237877_ERZ529326 | MGnify/ENA primary metagenome ERZ529326 (study PRJEB26372, sample SAMN05368344) | marine metagenome | biome: cultured habitat; feature: ocean water; material: water; isolation... | reverse complement strand
TCACCCAAATGGAGCTAACAGAATTTGGTTGATGAACGATGAGGGCACAAAGGATAGTGGACTTAACCCCGCAAGGTTCAGTTCAACTTGGGATGTAGTTGGGATGTAATTTACTTAATATACGTCTGCGGAAACCAAATTTTTACCCAATAATTTCAAGACTTTGAGATTAATGATCATCAGAAGTCTAATAGGAATTACACAATAAAACTTAGAGTAGTTTCGGAGGCGCGTGAGGTACAAAGTTTGATAACTTTTTCTTAAATAGATAAGAGAAATTAACTTTCTACTGTGCCTCACCATCCACGCAAATTGCAGTCAATGAGGAAGAGCGGAATGAAGAAAACTGGAATTAGGAATTAGGAGGAAAGAGAACTTAAAAAAAAAATGCATCTTTGCTGAAAATAAAATCTTGTGGAAACAGTAATTTTTCACCGAATTTAGCAAACTTGATCAGATAATAATTTTACAGTCATATTTCGCTTTGGTAAGTAGAGGCAATTTATGAATTGCCCCTAAAAAAAGTTAAGTTTTCAACTAACCCAATTCTGCTGTCATACTAATTACTGTTTCCACAGTTCTACCAGGTTCAGCAATTAATAAATGTTCACCAGTATTCATCGCATTCCGAGGACCAGTCCAAGGTTCTAAACAATAAAAATCCTTACCTTTTAGAGTCCAAAAAACTAAAGTCGAGTAATTACTATCATAATTAATAGTCAACTTTAAATTGCGACTTTTATCAGTAACTACAGCTGACTGTTTTGCCAAATTAATAAACGCCCAATCAATTTCTTCAGAGTTAAAATCAAACTTTCCAGAAAAAGTATTAACAGTTTGTTCCCCTTTGACCTGATACTCATTTGAAGGTAAATCAAACTCTAATTGACTCTTATCATTCACAGCAAAATAAGGGTGAATACCTGTAGAAAATGGCATAGGTTTTTGAGATAAATTTGTGTGAGAAAATCGCATTTCTAGAGTATTACCCCGCAATATATAAGTATAATTCAACTCAAAATTAAATGGATATATCTCCCAAGTTTGATCATTACTGGACAGAGCCAAAGTAATACTAGCGCCATTCTCCCCAGACTGTTGTGTAACTTGCCAAGGGAGGTTACGAGCAAAACCATGTTGCTTAAGTTTGTAACTTTCTCCGTCTAGGGTGTAGGTATCCTCAGGTAAGTTACCGCAAATAGGGAATAATAGAGGAATACCACCGCGCACCGAAAGAGCCGGGTCAGCAAAACGCTCCTTATCCATGTAAAATATTTTTTGGTCTTGAGTGCGCCACTCAGTGACAATGCCCCCTCTTCCTGGGCAAACAACAACTAGAGACTGAGTAGGTTCATCAGAAAGAATGTAGGGTTGATTTTTGACAAGGCTAGTAACCATAAAAAAATTACCTAAAACAACTGATATTAAAATCTCACATAATTTTCCACAAAACTGTTCATTTTGGAAAAAATTTAGCTGATCAGGAATTCTTATTTGTCAGGCAATAACAGTCATCCTGGCGGCACTGGAAAGGTTTGATAGTTAATATTTATTTTGATAGTTAATGTTTATACTTTATATACTTAGAATTTGCTGTAAAATTAAGAAGTCTAAGTAATATCAGTCTAACAACCGACTTTCTGCACTCAGGTGCCTCACTCCTGTGTCTTTTCTGCCAGTATTCTAGTAAACTCCCTCACCCGCTCCCAAACCTTGTCCAATAAATTTGGGGCATTCCCATCAAACCATTCAATTTCTGGATATCCTCGAAACCAAGTGCGTTGTCGCTTGGCAAACTGACGAGTATGTAAAACTGTTGCTTTGATCGCTTCAGCCAAGGAAATATCTCCCGCCAAATATTGTTTCATTTCTGCATAACCTAAAGTATTTAATAAAGGCAACTTCTCACCATATTTTTCACACAAACACTTGACTTCCTCCACTAACCCAACTTCCACCATTTTCTCAGTCCGATCACGAATACGTTCCCCCAAAACTTCTACATCACAGTCTAACCCTATTTGCAAAATTGGATAATTTGGAAGGTCTTCTCCCTGCTGTTGAGAAATTGGTTTCCCACTCACATAAAATACCTCCAATGCTCGTAAAGTTCGGACCACATCATTCGGGTGAATTTTCTCAACGGCAACCTGATCAACCTGCTGCAACATTTTGTAACATTGTTTTTGACCTAAATTTGCTAATTGCGATCGCAACTTTTCATTAGGCCCCACCCTAGGAATTTTCAAACCCTTAACTATTGCCTTAATGTATAAACCAGTACCCCCCACCAATAATGTTGGCAATACCACATCAGTTTGAGAACCAGGAGACTGAATAAAGCTTTGCGCCTGTTTCTGGTATTCTGCTAAAGTCAAAATCTCTGTAGGTTCACAGATATCTATTAAATAATGAGATACTAACTGTTGTTCTTTTATAGTTGGTTTTGCCGTTCCAATGTTAAAATATTTATATATCTGACGGGAGTCTGCACTCAGAATTATTGAACCCAACCTATGGGCCAAATCTAAGGCCAATCCAGACTTACCTGTAGCAGTTGGACCGCAAATAGTAATTAAAGTCAAAAGCCAAAACTCAGAGAAATTATTAACTTATCTATAGTATTCTATTTTAGTTTCAATTTTACCAAACATCACAATTGCCGAAAATACCTTTCAAACCTAAATTCTGTATTTCAAAACACAAACTTTAAAATTGGAAAAATCAAAAATCAAAAATCAAAAATTAAAAATTAAAATCAAAAATTAAAATCAAAAATTAAAAATTCATAAATAAAACGACGTACTTCGATTAATCTATAGTATCTGCATACCCTAAATAAATTTATCCTGAAAATAGCCTAGAGTAGCTTTTAAGGCTATTATGCTATAATTTATGAGAAAAAAGTCATTTATTAACGAAAGTTAGTATTAAAGCCATTATTGGGAGATATATTGATATGGCCAGCAACAATTACGGTGCTGAACAAATACAAGTTTTGGAAGGTCTCGAAGCAGTACGCAAGCGACCGGGAATGTACATCGGAACCACTGGGCCTCGTGGACTCCATCATCTAGTCTATGAAGTTGTTGACAACTCCATCGATGAGGCCCTAGCCGGTTATTGTACTCACATAGAAGTTGACCTGAACAAAGATGGTTCTGTCAAAGTTACGGATGATGGCCGAGGTATTCCAGTCGATACCCATTCAAAAACAGGTAAGTCAGCCTTAGAAACAGTAATGACTGTTCTCCATGCTGGAGGTAAATTTGGTGGAGGTGGGTATAAAGTTTCTGGGGGACTACACGGTGTGGGGGTTTCCGTAGTCAATGCCTTATCCGAGTGGGTAGAGGTAACAGTCTGGCGTGATAAAAAAACCCATATCCAAGGTTACGAACGGGGCCAACCTACTGGAGACTTAAAATCTAAACCTAACAAAGAAAAGCGCACAGGTACATCAGTACAGTTTCTCCCAGATCAGGAAATTTTTACTACAGGCATACAATTTGATTATAATACCATAATTGGTCGTTTGCGAGAGCTAGCATATTTAAATGCAGGTGTCAAGATTACAATTACAGATAACCGCCTGGAGTTAGTCAAAAGCGATGAACCGAAAGTAGAATCTTATTGTTATGAGGGTGGTATTAAGGAATATGTCACCTACATGAACCGGGAAAAACAGTCTCTCCATGAAGAAGTGATTTTTGTCCGAGGGGAAAAGAATGATGTACAAGTAGAAGTAGCTTTGCAATGGTGCATAGATGCTTTTAGTGATAATGTTCTCGGTTTTGCCAACAATATTCGGACTATCGATGGTGGTACTCATTTGGAAGGGTTAAAGACAGTTTTAACTAGAACAATGAATGGTATTGCTCGCAAGCGCAATAAGCTCAAAGATAGTGATCCAAATTTAGGTGGTGAAAATGTTCGGGAAGGTTTGACGGCAGTTATTTCTGTAAAAGTTCCAGAACCAGAATTTGAAGGTCAAACCAAAACTAAGTTAGGCAATACTGAAGTTAGGGGTATTGTTGATTCTTTGGTCGGAGAGGTTTTAAGTGAATATTTAGATTTTAATCCTCAAGTTGCTGATGCAGTTTTAGATAAAGCAATTCAAGCTTTTAAAGCAGCAGAAGCAGCCCGTAGAGCCAGGGATTTAGTGCGGAGAAAATCTGTTTTAGAATCTTCTCCATTACCAGGAAAACTAGCAGACTGCAGTACAAAAAACCCAGAAGAATCGGAGATATACCTAGTGGAAGGTGACAGTGCTTCTGGATGCTTTGCTGGGAATCAAAAAGTTATTTTAGCTGATGGACGTAGACTGAGTTTTGCAGAAATAGTAGCCGAACAAGCTGAGGGTAAAGAACATTTTTGTTATACAATTAATCAGAGTGGAAATGTTGCCATTGAAAGGATAATTAATGCTAGAATAACCAAAAAAAATGCCTCAGTTATTAAGATAATTTTGGATAATAATGAAACTATAATTTGTACTCCAGACCATCTTTTTATGCTCAGGGATGGTAGTTATAAACCAGCAGCTTTATTAACAGGAAATGATTCTTTAATGCCCCTGTCTCAAAAGTCATCTCAAAAGACAGAAAATAGCCAGGAATTAGATGGTTATGAAATGGTTTGGAGCCCTCAAAAAGAAAGTTGGATTTATACTCATTTATTGCCAGATTTTTATAACTTAAAAGCAGGAGTATATCAGTCAGCAAATGGAGACTCTTGTTATCATGTTGGCTTTAAGAAACTCAATTCTACCAAGACTGAGGGGCTGCTAACTGAGAAACACTTGGAATTCCATAAGACAAATCTTGAGTTGGCATATCGCTGTTCTGAAAGGGACGAATTTTTAGCGCGGGATATCATTCCTAACTATAATGATCACTATAATTATCGGGTTGTTTCTATTGAACCCCTTGAGGAGCGGTTAGATGTTTATGATATTGAAGTTCCCAATACTCATAATTTTGCCTTAGCTAGTGGAGTTTTTGTTCATAATAGTGCAAAACAAGGCCGCGACCGCCGTTTCCAAGCTATATTACCGTTGCGGGGTAAAATTATCAATATTGAAAAAACCGATGATGCCAAAATCTACAAAAATAATGAAATTCAATCAATGATTACAGCTTTGGGTTTGGGCATCAAAGGAGATGAATTTGACGCTTCTCAACTGCGGTATCATAAGGTAATTATTATGACTGACGCTGATGTTGATGGTTCCCACATCCGCACCTTATTGTTAACGTTTTTCTATCGATACCAACGGGCCTTAGTAGACCAGGGTTATATCTATATTGCTTGCCCCCCATTGTACAAGGTAGAACGGGGTCGAAATCATTATTATTGTTATAGCGATCGTGAACTTAATGAACTGATTCAAAATGAGTTTCCGGATAATGCTAACTATACTATCCAAAGATTTAAAGGTTTGGGTGAAATGATGCCAGTTCAGTTGTGGGATACAACCATGAACCCTGAAACTCGGACTTTGAAACGGGTGGAAATTGAAGATGCTGCAGAAGCGGATCGGATATTTACAGTTTTGATGGGCGATCGGGTGGCACCGAGGCGTGAGTTTATTGAGACTTACGGGCCGAAATTGAAAATTACTGATTTGGATATATAATCCCTTAAGGTTGGCAAATGTGAGTTGATTTTGGATGGTGTCACTCAACATTTGCTTACTCTAGAATGGTGATCAGCACTATAGCAGTTTAGCTAGATAAAATTCTTTTGACAGTAAAATTTGGTCTCAAGTATTCCCCTTTAAGGATAGCTTTTTTTGTAGGTTTTTAGTCGACGGTCTTACTGAAAACTTACTATTATGAATACTTATACCTTTAACTCTTCCAATTGCCCTCAAACCTATACCATGAAAATACATAAGTAGACATTCATGTTTTAGCTCATCACAATAGCTTCTTTGGTTTGATCACAGTCTAAAAAACTTTCTTTGAAAATCAACACAGATGTAATTCTGTTTTTTTCTTTTTTTCTGCCCTGGTCAATTTTGGGAGATAAAGAAGTCATCATAAATTACTGTAAATAAAAAAGATAAACTAAGTTAAAAATATTATTCGCAGCACAGACTTGATAATTTACCAGAATGGAAATGAAATTAGGTTTCTTTAGGTTTCTGTGGCTCTTGAGTAGTATCAACATCTAAAATATTAATACGAGGTTCCCATTCAATTAAAGTATCTCAGACCTCACTAACAATTTTTCCGACTGTTCCTAAACTATTTATTAGGGGCAAAAACTTTTTCATGAATACCACAACTAAAATCAAGCTGCATTAACCTTTCTCCTTTTGCGGTACCGATAATCATCAAAATTGATTGTGACCTACAGCATCTTCCTATTTTGTCACCTAAATTTGACCGTTTTTATCCAGTGCGACAGTTGAAGCCCATCCTACTCATAAAAAATCAGAGCTTGCTAAAAAAGCATACATGGATCCGCGTATAACTCAGAACTCAGGAGTAGACAGGGACGTTGTATGCAACGTCCCTAAGTCGAAATGGAAATTAATTAGATATATTTGCCCCTTGCCGTCCTCTACTATGGTCAGCCCAAAGTACTAATATCCGTCAGTTTTCTAGACTGAAAAACTTGCACTTTTTTCAAGACAAAAAGAAACTTGCCAAAATCAGTTAATACCTTGAGAGTTAATCAGCAATTCCTAATTAGGACAACATTATTTTTTACCAATGACCTCTAAAATATCTTGGGCATGACTACCCGTTTTCACATTTTGATCAACGTGAGAAATGTTTCCTTCAGCGTCAATAATATAAGTAACACGCTTAGGATATCCACCACCCTCAACATCATAAGCTTTAGTGATAGCACCATCAACATCTGCTAATAATTGGAATGGTAAACCATATTTCTCAGTAAAAGCTTTGTGAGAAGCTTCATCATCCATACTTACACCAAGAACAACCATATCTTTACCTTGATATTCAGCGTAGTTGTCTCGGAAACTTTGAGCTTCCTTGGTGCAACCAGGGGTATCATCTTTAGGGTAAAAATACATAACCACTGTTTTACCAGCAAAATCAGATAAGGAAACAGTCTTGCCGTTAGTATCTTTTACTGTGAATTCAGGTGCTTTAGTGCCAACAGATAGTGCCATAGAATCCTTCTTTTATCTTTAAAAACTATTATTACTCTAGGGTATTCTGGGATTCTTGAAAACTTGTTACTTCCAAATCTATTTTAAACAGAACTTCCCCCTGCTCAGAAATATACACCTAGTAAGCAAAATAACTACACTACAAGAGTTTTACTATTCATACCTGGTAAATGATTTGTCTTATCCGATGCTGTATTTTCTGATCTATATTATTAGAAAAAATAATGATTAGCAAAAATAAATTTTTAATTTATAGTCAATTCCTTTTTTGTATTTAAAATAACATCAAATAATTTATATATATGATATGAGCTCAAAATCCTTGATTTGAGACCTTAAACTATAATTTTTGTTAACTTAAAAATATAAATGTTCTTGATATATAAAATTAACATGGCCTCTGTAGAATGTCCCAATCTAATTTCACTTCAATATCCAACTTGTACTGTAAAAAGGGCAGAAAAAGCACTGAGTTGTAGTCTATTTCAAATTAACTTATTTGTCACAATGGGGGTTCAAAGTGTGGGATTAAAATCAAAAATCTCTGAAATTAGCTTAAAAATTCCTACATAAATTTCCCTTGATCAGAACTCGAAAAGTGAAAATTATCTTTTATGGCTAATTCAGGTAGGCGTACTAAGAAAGGAAGTTGATAGACAAGGAATTACAGACAGTTTTCGTCTAACTCCTATGGGTCATCAATTAGTTAAAAAATACACTCTCAATTGGAAACTAGCCTCAACCTTCAATTAGCGATCGCCTGAATAAATTCATAGCTCCTTGGTTTAGAATTCCTCTTTAAACTCTCTCCCTATCAAACAGAACTAAAAAAAACTATGAAAGCAATTATGGTAGTGGGAACTACTTCCCATGCCGGAAAATCTCTAATTACTACAGCCATCTGTAGAATTTTATCACGTCGTGGTTGGAAAGTCACCCCCTTCAAAGGACAAAATATGGCTTTGAACTCCTATGTCACATCTACCGGTGGAGAAATGGGTCATGCTCAAGCAGTACAAGCTTGGGCCGCAGGTGTAACTCCTGCAATAGAAATGAACCCAATTTTATTAAAGCCTCAAGGAGATATGACTTCTCAAGTTATTATTAAAGGAAAAGCTAGTGGTACTGTAGGAGCTGTAGATTATTATCAGCAGTATTTTGATATTGGTTGGAATGCCATCCAAGAATCTTTAGAAACTTTATCTCAAGAGTTTAACATGATAGTTTGTGAAGGAGCCGGTAGTCCAGCAGAAATAAATCTGAAGCACCGAGATCTAACTAATATGCGAGTCGCCAAACATTTGAATGCCTCTACAATTTTAGTAGTTGATATTGACCGAGGAGGTGCTTTTGCTCATATTATTGGTACATTAGAATTACTAGAACCAGAAGAAAGAAATTTAATCAAAGGAATAGTAATTAACAAATTTAGAGGACAAAGATCTCTCTTAGACTCAGGTATTCACTGGTTAGAAAAAAAAACTAATATTCCTGTAATAGGTGTCATTCCTTGGATTAATGAAGCCTTTCCCGCAGAAGATTCTTTGAGTATTTTAGAACAACGTTATAATAAACATACAACTGATATTACAATTGCTATCATTAGATTACCAAGAATTTCTAATTTTACTGATTTTGAACCTTTAGAAGCAGAGTCTAGTGTCAAAATTAAATATATTCATCCTAATGATAGTTTGGGTGATCCTGATGCCATAATTATCCCTGGTACTAAAACTACTATAAACGATTTATTAGTATTACAAAAAAGTGGTATGGCAGAAGCCATCAAATCTTACCAAAGTTCTGGTGGTATAGTAATGGGAATTTGTGGTGGATTTCAAATGCTTGGTGAAGTTTTAATTGACTCTCAAGGTTTAGAAGGAAAACAAGGAGAATATAAAGGATTAGAATTACTACCCTTAATAACTACAATTACTCCTAAAAAAATTGCCAGTCAGCGACAAGTTATTGCTAATTATCCCTTAGGAAATTTACCAGTCATAGGTTATGAAATTCATCAAGGTAGAACTATAGTTACAAAACCAGATATAGTTAAGCCTTTATTTAATGACTATGATTTGGGTTTTGTCGATAGTTATGATTCTATCTGGGGAAACTATTTACATGGAATATTTGATAATGGTTCTTGGCGTCGTTCTTGGTTAAATATCCTACGTCACAAACGGGGATTAAACAGTTTACCAACTAGTATTTCTAATTATAGAGAACAACGAGAAATTATTTTAGATTCAATCGCAGATAAAGTTAATGAGCATCTAGATTTAAAACCAGTTTTAACATAAAATTTGACAATTACAATAAACGTCAAACCAGTTATTTATTAGTTATCAGTTATCAGTTATTAGTTATAGTAATTGAAGCACATATTAAGAAATAATTCTCGAAAAATTATCTAGGAAAGATTACGTCTACTTCTTATAGCTGCAATTTTAGATAAAAAGTTATTAATACTATTAATAATGGAATGAATCAAACTCAAAGAAGTGGTATATTTAAGATTAAAGGCTTGAATAGATATCCATTAATCAAGCGATCGCCAGAAAATTATCAAGTAAATCACAAGTTCAAATCAGACAAAGATGAAAATACTTTTTTTGCCAGATAATATTACTATTGATGCAGAGGCAGGAACACCACTTCTAGAAGTAGCCGAAGATGCTGGAGTAAATATTCCAACAGGTTGCTTAATGGGTTCTTGTCATGCTTGCGAAGTAGAACTTAATGATGGTCAAATTATTTGTGCTTGTATTACAGCCATTCCTCCTGGAGAAAAAGAAATGACCATTAACCTATCTGTAGACGTAGACTGGTAATTTAGAGGCACAATGCATGCTTTTGGAGCTTTAATAATTAACTTTCTTCGTTTTCCTTCTGTTTTAGACCAATAACATATTGACGAAATCTTTCCATATCTGCCATCAAAGTAGATTCTACTATCCTACCTAAAAATAAATTATCCATAATCTTAATTAACCACCCAGGAGCTCCATAAGCTACAGTTAACTTAATAATACTACTATCATAACGATCATAAAAACGGATGGCACCTCGGTTAGGTAAACCATCTACAGACTCCCACTGAATAATTTGATGGGTAACTATTTTCTTAATCCGGGAAAGCCAGCTAAACTCAAAATTACCACTAGCTAACTTCCACCTTGATAATTCCGGATTATCCTGAAGAACTTCAACAGATTTAATCCACTTCATCCATTGTGGCATTTGTTCTAAGTCAGACCAAAGATTCCATACTAAATCAATTGGAGCATCTACCTCTATCTGTACACTATGTTCTAGCCAATTACTCATAAAATTATTAATTAATTGATTATAATTATTAGTACTTAAATATTTTCTGGAATAAAAAACCCTTGACAGTCAGTCTAGACAGGAGAATTACGTTAACGACAGAAAAACGGCTAAAACCCTTGATTATTAAGGATTTATACTTTTTTGACATAAAAACCTGTGTTTGTTTCTATTTGGAGATTTTCTGTTACTGTATTTTGTAAGTCTCATTATTTATGTTTGCTCAAAAAGTCTGTTATTGAGAGCAAGGAATGAGCTATAGACAATGGCATATCAGCAATATTTGCAGTATGTATATTTTTCCGTATTTTTCCCACTCACATTAAGCGAAAATTACAAGGGAGGGAATATTCATTTAGTAATTTTTTGGCAAATTTTTTGGCAAATTTTTTGGCAAATTTTTTGGCAAATTTTAATAGGCAAAACATCACTTAATAGTCAAAGCACCACTTAAACTGATGCATGATCACGATTATACGTTTACTGAGCCAGCCCTATTTAATTAAGGTTAGCTGATTAAATATCAAAGCATCGAATAATATTGGTTTTAGCCTTTTTGAACTCTTAAAATTGTGCCAAGCTTTCCGCCCTTCCAGCTTCAAAAATTAGTATTTTAGGCGCTCTCATAGCAGAAAGCAGCTAGTATAAATATATCCAACTACATATCCAACTACCTCTTTTATAAATTTTCAGCTTTTAGAGAGGTTTCATACAACCTTCCTACTCACCCCCCTACTAACTCTACATAGTTAGGTAGACCAATGAATCAACCTACTTACAAACTACTTAGAAAGTCAAATCTAATAAGGTTGCTCATATCTATTGTCCAATAACCTGATAATTGTTGGACGGCAGCAAAGAAGCACTGATAAATAGTAAAGTCACCAGCTCCGGTGCAGTAAGAATTTTTCCCTGATTTTTCTGCTGCCGGTATGACCGAAATCATCGTACTTTTCGCCCATTCAAAATTTTGCTAGGAGGATAATTTGTGTCAATGCTTTGAGAATTAATCAGCAAACCCTAATTATTGTAAGTTAAAGAATCAAGAATATATATAGCCAGGAAAACGGGAAAAATATACTTGAACTTTCTACTAACTAAACCTAAACAAATTTAGACAATATGTAGATAATTAGTTATCTAGTCAACAATGGAATTGATCAAAACTATTGTTTAGTAGAAACTTCAAAAAATATTGCTACATTAACCTTTAAATTTTTTAGTAGATAGAGCAGTCTTAAATACTAAGAACCTCAAAGACTTATAAATTATATAGCAATCCAATTTCCCTGGTCGTAAAAATTCAAAAGCTAGAAATAAACTCCGAAAATCTTGTTTTTTGACCTAACTCCTCTTCCTTATGCTTAAAAATGCAGATAGATTTTGGACAACGTAAAGATATCATTACTATAGCACTTTAGCGAAGTCATTGACGAAACTTTATACCAAATCTGATGAGTAAAAAGCTGAGTTATAGATATCTATAGTTATTCTAATACAATGAGTATGCTCGCAATCTTTAATAATGCAAAGGAAAATTAACCTGCTTCGGGGTTATCTCCCAATTGACAAATTTTTCATCCACGATGCATGGTTCAAATAATACAGAATCTTTTTGAATTCTTTTGATTGGGGAAAACCCTATAATTAGCTTATAATAACTAAATTTGTATTATGTATTATAGGATAAAAACTTAAAAACCGGGTTTATGAACTAAAGTTTATAGTATTAAGCATTAAATTAGGGTAATAAACCTGGTTCTAAAAGAAAGTGTGTAAATTCTAAAGTTTTAGCTTCAATTAAATTGAAATTTTTATCCAACTTAGTAAAGCCATAAACTTGACTTGATAAATTATACTATTGCCCCAAAATCTTTTCCACATTTGTCAAAATTATCTGAGCAGCTTGTTTCCCAGAAATAGTTGCCCCCTCCATACTATCAATATAATCTTGTTGAGTATAGCTACCTGCCAGAAAAAAGTTAGGCACTGGTGTTTTTTGGTTCGGACGATATGGATCCATACCTGGAGCTTCCCGATATAAAGACTGAGCTAATTTCACCACACTATACCAAGTCATATTTAACTCCCGTGATGAAGGAAATAATTCATGGACTTGTTTTAAAACATGGTGAGCGATCGCCTCATTATTTTCTTTAATAAAAGGATCTCCTGGTGTTAATACCAACTGTAATAAAGAACCTTCTCCTTGCCGATAATAATCTTCTGGACTTGTTAATGCCAAATCAGCAAAACAGGAAAAATCAGCATCTGGAGTATAAAGTAAATTATCAATACCAGCAGCATGATCTAATTGTTGACGTTGGTTTTTATTATGTAGTTCGGTTACCCAACCATCAAATCTTAACTGTACTGTAGCAACTGGTACTGCATCTAATTTATAGATATTGTCAAACTCTGGCCATTTTCGCCAAGCTTCAGGTAGAATACGCTGAATACCTGGTACATCGCAGGCAAAAACATAAGCATCAGCAGTAATAGTAACTTCAGTATCCCCATTAGCTATAACTATTCCACTAACACGAGTTTCTCCATCATTCTCTAAAAATTGTATTTGCCTAACTTTTTTTCTAGTATAGATTTTAGTGCCCCGTGCCTCCAAATAATCAACAATAGGTTTGTGGAGATATTCATAAGGAGAACCATTCAACATCCGCAATACAGATGCTTCTGTTTTAGCAGCAAAAAACTGGAATATTGTCAACATACATCGGGCAGAAATATTATCTGCATCAATGAAACCCAAAGCATAAGCAATAGGGTTCCACATTCTTTTGATACTTCCATTACTCCCACCTTGGCGACGGAACCACTCTCCAAAACTAACTTTATCCAAATCTCGGATAGTTTTCATTGCCCCATCAAAATCTATCAACCCTCTGACTATAGGACTGGTGCCGAGGGCTATTGCATTTTGTAGTTTGTCTTGCGCAGACAGCTGGGATGTGGTAAAAAAAGCTTTTAATCCATTAAAAGGCGCTCCCGTGAGGAAGCGAAAATCTAGAGCACCTGTTTTGCCCCCTTTATTAATAAAATTATGACTATGTTCTTTGAGGCGGAGGTTTTTAAAGGCCCCTACTTTTTTCATTAACTCAAAAAGTTGATAGTAACAGCCAAAGAAAACGTGCAAACCCATTTCTACATGGTTTCCATTCTTATCTACCCAACTACCTACTTTACCTCCAACAAAGGGGCGAGATTCAAATATTTCCACTTGATGTCCAGCATCAGCCAATTCAACTGCTGTGGCCATTCCTGCTAATCCTGCACCTGCGATCGCAACTCGCATTCTTTATGTCCTTACTCAGTTTTTTTACAAATATTAATTAATAATTCTACCAAATTTATTGTCACTCATCCATCTCACCTTTTCCATCCCACCTTTTATTTCCTCTTATTAAATGCTATCCGGGAGTAGAAACTTCAGTCAAACCTTGTGGATACCTTTAACCCCGAGGGTAGAAGGGGAACTGAAGAAAAAATGTAGGGAGCAGGAAGAAAATTGAAAAAATGTAGGGGAGCAGGAAGAAAGAGTATAGTAGCGAGACAAAACTCTTTTCAGTCCAATTGAAAAAATGTATAAGAATACTTTTTTTATTTCACAAATATACCTATTATAATTTGTGTACTTTGTCAAATTTTATGTGCTCTAATCTATTGATCAAGGAGAGTATCAAAGGGCAGGGCTGTAACATTTATTTTCAAAGAAATATGGGGAGCTGTGGAGACGAGGATATGAGTAGGTAATGCTCCATTTTCGGTTTCAAAAATCTCAAATAACTAATTTACATACAGATTCTTGAGATAAATTTCTCCAAAGTGTGAAAACGAAAAATCACTAAATTTATCCCACAATTATTTTAATTCATTCATAAGAAATTACACTCAGGCTTTTATCAAAATCATCCTCCAAATATCAGTAAATTTAGTTGTATTTTTGTATAATTTTAACTCTGGCCTAGATACATTTTCCAAAAATCCCTAACACCATTATTTTTAGATACAGCCCTTGTCAAAAGGTGGCTAGCAGCACAGCTAATTATTTTTCCTAGCAAAAATATTTACAATCCTATCTTTTTGGTTAATTAATTCTAGCAAGATGTACAAAATTTCAAAGGATACAAAATTTTTATCATATTAGAGACTCTGGGTTAGCCAGGGGGGGGTGGAGAAGGCGACGATAAAAACCTTAATTCCTAACTCACTTCAGTCGTCTTTTCTTCTCTATTCTCTTTTTCAAAAAGATACTGGCACCAACTTTAACGGCCCAACCCCTAAGTCTTGAGATGAAAGGGATCGGACCTCAAACAAAGCCATCATATCCTTAAATTCAGGTTGACCACGGGAAGCACCTGTAATACCTCTAGCAATAATCAAACCACACCAACCATGAGTAGCAATGCAACGCTCATCCCATTTTTCTCTAGCTTCCTGGTGTACAGGGTCATTTTGCATAAACTCACCAAATAAATGTAGTACACCATCATAAGTTTTTAATATGCCCAAATCATAATTTTTTTCTTCCATAGGGTCTTGCCCTAGATTAAATCCTATACCATGAAGTCCCTGAGCTTCTTCCAAATCTTTGATCAACTTAGTTGCTTTCGGCAAAGAAGTTTGAATTAAAATAACTGGTAAACCCTCTCCTGATATTTCAAGATCTTCTTCTGCTGCTTGATGGCGTTTAGTATTATCCCGCAAGTATGCTACTGTATCCCAAGGAACTACCCCCAAACTTAAAAAAGAATTTGGCGGTACTAAATCATCCTTGAGCATAGGCATTTCAATTTCCACTTCTTCATCATCCTGTACATCAGCCTCCGCAGCCATTTCATATAATTCTTTTGCTACTTCTGGCATAGTTGCTACTTTAATTGAGGCCACCTCATTTAATTGAGGTATAGGAATGCGGTAGCGACTACTAATACTAGGGAATTTATCACCTTTCATTTTCTTGCGGGATGCTCGCAAAAAGCGATGCAGTGCTTCTAAAGTAACTAATGTTGTTACTGCTTCCTCTTCATAAAGAATAGACCTTAAACCTTCTAAAGGATGTAAATTACCAAAATTGGCCTGAATTTCAGATACTGATAAATTTTCTAGGTTTTTTTCCTTATTCTGATTATCTTCTTCCTGATAACTATCATAGGTAATGAAAAGGCAATCTTGTCCTAAAAAAGCTTCCTCTAAATTTTCATAAGATTTTTCATAAGCTACTCTTTCTCTGAACCTTTTAAGAGAATCTAGAGAACGATACAACAAAATTCCATAGTCCATACCCAATTTACCCAAAACACAGACATATAAATTTTCAATATCCCATTGCTTCAGCTCTATAGAAATTATTTGATGCTCTCCTAATATTTCCCAAGGTGCATCATCCCAAATTTGATCTGCTTTTTCTACTAAAGCTTCTGCATATTCAGGAGGTAACTGAGGCGGGCGATTATCTGATACTTCCTGTAGTCCCCGAAATATTTCGTCAATTAGAGGTAAATCTGGTACATAATCAATTGTAATTCCTAAATTTTGTAACACACCCCTGAGAAAAAATTGAATTTCTCGGTCTTTAACTACTATCTTTTGTGGCCTAATTGCTGGAGCTGGACTTTGAGGATTTTCCATAGCTCGCAGTAATGTCCTTACAATTGCTTCCGGGCCTGTATCTGGCATTACCATATCCATTGCTCTGACCATGCCATGGGAGCCATCTACCCAGATAATACATTCGTTTGTTGTTTCTGACTCTAATTCTGGGTTCGAGCTAGAGTCTGAAGATATAGGACGGCGATCGCCCTCCCACACACTTGGAATTTGTTGTAATTTTTGTAACCTACGAACTGTTGAAGGATTGAGAGCTACCATAAATTAAGCCTGTGAAAGTGAAGCAATTGCGGGATATTTTTTTCTCTTAACCTTAAACCATATTTTGATTAATGTATTTTTATATACATTTTTCTCTAACGGCCTTGCTAGCATGAGAAGAATTAACGGCCTTGCCAGCATGAGAAGAATTGTCTATTTGACTATCTAAACAATTACTAGGAACAATTAAGCAATATAATCATACGAAAGTATTCAAACTTACTATATAATTTATATATATATTTTATTTTATATAATTATACCATACAGTAGTTAATGTTATTTGCCAAAAAAGTATAAATGAGTATTTATTCATCACTGTATGACATTAACTAGTTATAACTAAAAATTCAAAGGTAACCCTATCCATCACTAAATTTGAAAAGTGCGTGGTACTTGTCAATAGAGAGTACAAATCGCCATTAGTTATATATATACCGACCATTGCTATTGGTGGATTCCAAGATGTAGAAATGCAAGATTGGACTAAATATTTATATTCTGAATAAATCAATATATATATATGGCAATCTCAATATAGCAATCTCAAATAAGCCCTAACAGATATAATAGTAAAAATAATATCCCGACTTAAAAGATAAAGAATAAATATTATAAATGAACTAGATAATTTTCTGCTTCAGACAAAAGAGGCCAAATAAGTAACAAGAGACTTGGGGGCAAAGGGGCAAAAATGATTTAGTCAAAAAAACTAAAATAGAAATACAAAGAATGATTTAAGGTGTCTCAAAGTTTCCAGATTTGAAGTTGAAAGACTCAGAACTTTTTTTAGGCGTAGAAAGTTTCAGGCTTCAACTCTCAAGGATGAATATGCCACATTAATGCCAGTATAAAAAGAGAATACAATTTCTGGGTATGGAGCACAAGATTATCTAAGACTATCAGACTGATAAAATTATTTATCAACACAATATAGTGTAGTTTTTGAATCTAATCAAAGTTATTATAAAGATACTAAAAAAAGGGGTTAGGAGTTTTAGAAAAAACTTGTAAACACAATACTACTAAAAATGATGAACTAGTGAAAGCAGAAAAAAGTTATAGAGAATAAATTAGCAAAAGAGAAACTACAAAGATAACCCATGAAGTAGGAATTGTTTAGGATTTAGTAGTGTCATATCCTATGTATTTATCTTTGATTTTATGGCGACAAAAGAACAAAGATAAAGAATAAAAATGAAAAATAAAGGCCTGCTTATTCTGGTGACCTAGATGATAAAAGCCAATAATTTGTTGACCTTAAAAAGAAGTATAAATACTGAAAAAACTATGGAATTTATTTAACTATTTATAGCCACAAAAGTAGGCAAAAAGATGAGTAATATTTGGAGATAGAGTCACTGCTCATAATTTGAGATAATTTCGAGAATATTTAATTAAAATTAATACTGAAAAACCCGAATCAGAATGGTGGATAAATTGTACAAAAATCCCTCTGAATGCCCCTGAGCAAAACCTCGTTGAAGATATTATGTGAAAATCCCAAAATTTCAGAAGACAACTTGATCGTCTTTGCAGTTATTTTAAAATAGTAGAGTGGCTATAGAGAGCGGATAAGCAAGAAAATGAAGTACAGTATAAATGGTGAAAGCATTCTATTACAATCATTTTGCTTGCACTTGGTGTACCTTACTAGTAACGGTAACTGCTGTCAGTTTTTTTGTGCTATGGTCAAATATTTGACTTTCCCAAACTTTTTCAGTATGGAATTTTGCCAAAACCAATATACAGACTGTTATAGTCTTAATGATACATAACTGTTGGTAGTGACTTATTGTCAGAAAAGTGCAAAAAAAAATAAGCAAATAATAATTGTGGTACTTCGGGTGTTCCTTGACCTAAAGAATAAAAATGTAGAAAAATTAATCTGCTGCAACTAAGGTTTTAAACATTTAGATTACTTACTATAACAACAGCTAATTCCAGCAAAAGTGCTGTAGAGTAAAAAATATACTGTTTTTTTTGAAATTTACAATACGCCGTTTAAAAGTTTAACGCTTGATTGCCCATACCCCATTCCCTGAACTCACTCTTCAACTTTTTGGTGTAAACCCTAAATGTTTATATCCATTATCATTTCTAGTTCTTGCTATTGTTCTTAATAGACCTCACAAGAAAAGGTTCTCAAACTTTTATCAATAATTCCCAAATCAGTATTATTATCAGAGGTATAATATTTAAGAATTGAATAGTATTAAAGGGAAATTAAGTATAAGGCACTGTATAAAATTAATTACACATTTTTAAGCTAAATCCTAACTAAAGTATATCTTACATAACATCAGGTAAGAGTTACAATTCAGTTTTAAATGCAGACCATTGAAAAAATATTTTTGATTGATAACAATTATTTAAGGTAGTTAAAATTTCAGTTTTCAGGATAACATAAGAAGTAATATATCTAAGTAGTTACAAATTATTATTCGACAGCTATAACAATATAAGGAGCTAAAAACAAATGACAAAAACTACTCAGTCTCAACAAAAAGGAATTATGATGAGCGAAACTGCTGTAAAGCAGGTTCTATCCTTGAGAGATAAACAAGGAAAAGACCTTTGCCTACGAGTAGGGGTACGTCAAGGCGGATGTTCTGGAATGTCTTATATGATGGATTTTGCCGACCCTAGCACAATTAGAGAGGATGATGAAGTTTTTGATTATGATGGATTTAAGGTGGTTTGCGATCGCAAGAGTATCCTTTATCTTTATGGTTTGATGCTTGATTATAGTGATGCTTTAATTGGCGGTGGGTTCCAATTTACTAATCCTAATGCAACTCAAACCTGTGGTTGTGGTAATTCCTTTTCTGCTTAAAATTAATTTCAAAAAAATCTAGTTTCTGAGAAGATCTAGGTTTTGTATTTTCTGTGTCTTCTGGAATTATATATAGGAGCATAGAAAAATCAATATTGGGGGAGCAAATAATACTGTTCCCCTGATTATGAAGTAAATTTTGGTATAGCAATTATAGTATATTCCTTGTATGTGAGATCAAATTTGGTGATTTTGGTAGAAATAAAGTAGAAATAAAAGAGTTGTCGGGAATTAAGCCGAAAAAATAGCTTCAACTCAAAATAAATTCATGTTTAAGCGTTTTCAAGGATGAAAATAATGAAACCATTATAGAGCAAGCTTTTGAAAAGTTTATTTTTTTTACAGCCAACAACTCCAAAATATATTATTCATTGAAAAGTATTAAATGCTCATACTAATACTAATATTTAGCTCCCATAAACCTTTTAACTTAAGAAACTCGACCGGTAAAGGGAGGGTGATATGAGATATCACTATTAATCCTAAAAAAATATATAGAATACGCATCTTGCCCCCTTGTACTTTACCTGGGTGAAATCAAACGTGTTATAATTTTCTAAATTAGAAAACCTCGAAAAATATTATTATGACTAAGACACCAGAAGAACTATATAAAGAAGGGCTAGAAAGATATAAAGCTGGAGAAAAGGCAGGTACTTTAATTCCACTATTTAAAGAAATTACAGATCGCTCTCCTAAAAGTAGTAGTAGTTGGATTAGTTTATCGTGGTTATATTTATTAGAGAAAAAACCTAAATCAGCTCATAAAGCAGCTAAGGAAGGATTTAAGCTTAACCCAGACGATCCACAGGGGAGAATTAATTTGGCTTTAGCAATGTTAGAAATAGAAAAAAAGGGTGTTAGACCTCATGTAGAGAAAGCCCAACAATTGATTATGGCTGATGAAGATTGGCTCAAAGAAATTAAAAATAATATTAAGGATGGTTTTGATAGAAGAGGTGAATGGCCAGCACTGGCTCGAATTAAACAATGGTTATTTGATATTTAAGCTGATTTTTTTACTAAATTAAATAGTTAAAACATAAATAAGCTTTTAAGAGTCCTGATTTACCCAAAGGTACTAATAATAACTAGGGTAGGATGAGAAAGATATAATATTTAAAAAACTTAATGATTAATATAAAAACTTTACGAACAAACTGAAGGAGTTATGTTATTATCTTTATAACTTCAGAGATTACTTAATCATCAATCATAAAAGTAGAAAATTCCTAAAGGCTTATGGCTTACCGTGAGTACCTCGATCATAATTGATCAAAAACTTGAAAAATGCTAGTTTAGGCTTCAAATTTCAAGTTCAAGCTTAAAGAAGATGATTGACAAAACTTAAATCTAAGTATAAAACTTAGAAGTTAATAATTCAATCAATATTCTACGAAGTGATTATAGTTAAGGGAAATTATTGTCATAATTATAGGTAAAGATAGTATGAGAATATCAAAAAATTGCTCACAGTCAAAAAAAATGAGTAGGGAAGAAGAAAAAGTAAGTTAACAATCGACTTATCAGTTAAAAACGTTTCTTATGAGGTGACGTTTGTATTTAGATTACCACCGAAGACGAAGTAATATCAAGTATCGAAATGATATAAGCTTGAAGACACTAAAACCGTTTTTTGAATAATGCTAAGGAGTTGAAATACCATGACATTTAATAATGATCTTAATGACGTTAATGTTAAGCCGGAAACTCGTAACCACAAAGGATTTTTTATTCAGGAAGGTGATTATAAACTAATGAGTATAGATGAATCTGGTTGGGCTTTAATCTGTCTAGATGATGCAGTATGTCATTATGTAGATCCAGATAACTTAAAAGAAACAAAAGAATTAATGGAAGAATCAGCAACCCTTTATAAATAAAGGAATAAAGGTTTTTGAAACTATCTTGAGATTAAAAAATGATTTGGGCAAGCTGCCTTGCAAATTAAATAATGGCAGCTTGTTTTTTTTGACAAAATTCAAGGAGCTAAAATATTTTTTAGGGCAGGTTTAACAGTAGGATATTGATACTCAAATCCAGAAGCTTGAGTCTGCTTCGGTAAAACTTTTTGACCTTCCAATACAACTACTGCACCATCTCCCAACAACAATTCAATGGCAAAATCAGGTACGGGTAACCAAGAGGGTCGATTTAAAGCTTCTCCTAAACCTTGACAAAATTCTTCCATTCGTACAGGATTAGGAGAAGTAGCATTGAATACTCCTTGCATTTCTGGGTTGCGTAGAGAATGCAGAATTAAACCAACTAGGTCGTCAATATGTACCCAAGAAAACCATTGCCTGCCATTACCAATAGGACCACCAGCGAATAATTTAAACGGAGCAAGCATTTTTGAGATAGTGCCTCCTAAACCCAATACAATACCGATCCGTAAAATAACTAGTCTTACTCCTACATTCTTTACAGGTTGAGCAGCAGCTTCCCATTTCTGACAAACTTCTGCCAAAAAATCATTCCCACTATTGCTCTGTTCGTCAAAAGTTGCCGTTTCGCTCATGCCATAATAACCAATAGCTGAACCACTTACTAATACTGATGGTTTAGAATTAGATTGAGCGATCGCCTCGACCAATTTTTCTGTAGTTACCTTGCGACTACCCATAATCTCTTTCTTGCGACTGGCACTCCAACGTTCATCGGCAATACTAGCACCCGCTAGATTAACGACACCGTCACAGCCATCTATAGATTTTTGCCAAGCACCAGACTTTTGTGGTTCGTAACCTATTACCTCTAGATTAGGATATGCTGAAGATGGAAAAATGCGTTTTCCTTTTTCTAGGTTGCGGGTTAATACTAATATTTTTTCTCCCTCTGAATGTAGACGCTCCACTAAGCGAGTCCCTACAAACCCTGTTGCTCCTGTAATAGCTATTTTCATTGCTCAAAAATCTATCTAAGATACTATTTATTTATACAATAAGTTGGATTATAGCTGAAGTTAGGAGCAAACCCTCCCTCCTTATAGTAAAGAAGGAAAAAATAATACTATGCTTATGTGAAATTGCAACTATTAAGAAATGAACTAACAGCTTTTTTGCTCCAACCGCACCCATGGAGGATATAAATTATTCACATTTTCTACGGACGTTGCATTTAAGAGCATTAGGACGAAACGGGAAATGAAGGAGGTAGTGGGATGCATTTGTCCCTTAAAGCCTTCAGAATTATTCTGCCTCATTAATCCTATAATTATGAACTGATTTTATCCTTCCCTTTGGCTCTTTTTTCGATTAGCAAAAGCAAAAGGCTTTAGCCAATATAATGAAAGACTTTGAGAGTTAATTATTAACCCCCATATGTTTAATTATATAGTAATGGCGATTCCTATAACTGTGAGGGAAGCCGAACAAAAGTGTAGATAATGTTAGAGGATGGTATAAAAAATTTATTTCTGGGGACTATTCTCTAGTAGCATTTCTCTATTCATACTTGTTGAATCTTCTCTACAAATTAAACCAACATTATGTTTTTTCGTTTTACCCATCGTTTGAGTCAAATCTTAAAGCCATATAGTTTCTTTTGGACATAAAAGTTTTTCGATGATTAAGCAAAAAAAATCTATGATTAACTTTATGAAATCTTCTTCCGTCAAGGCAGCATTGGCAAAAATAGTAATAACCACAAGGTAGATTTATGTCTGTTATTTCTTTCCTTTGATAATAGCTTTGTTGCTACTTGTCTTTCAGTAACTGAAGCTGCTATTACTGATACAACAATGAGTAGCCAATACTATTAGTGCTAATGATTGTGAACAATGGACAGTAAGATTAAATTACTATGGGGTATCTCCTAATGCCAACAAGAAAGTCTTTGCTTTTAAACATTTATAGTAGTTTTAATTAAGATTGAAACAAGAATTGGGTATAATAAAATTAAGTCAACTAGAAAATATTTTGAACTATGCCTGACAGTTTAGGCTTCAGATAAAAAGTAATAAATTTTGTAGAAAATGGC
>ENA-UENU01000103-UENU01000103.1-marine-metagenome-genome-assembly--contig:-NODE-103-length-23659-cov-179.464023_pt1 | contig 23659 bp, 11 predicted proteins | sample MGYA00237877_ERZ529326 | MGnify/ENA primary metagenome ERZ529326 (study PRJEB26372, sample SAMN05368344) | marine metagenome | biome: cultured habitat; feature: ocean water; material: water; isolation... | reverse complement strand
TACCATTCCCACACTTTCTTGATGCACTACCAATACTTCTATAATTCTCTGTTCAAGAAAACGTAGAAAAGTTTTTAAGAAATGGTATTAGCTATGCTTTATCTGACAATTCGCCAGAGGGTACGGTTGTAATAATTGGCATCAGCTCCTACAATATCAGGACTTTTTAGCCAGCCTCCCTATTCACCAGGCTTTCCCTGAAATATAGGTCCATCAGAGAACAGATACCTGTGGGTCTCTTTATTTTTAATCAAACAAGTATCTGTATCAAATTTTTCGAGATACCAGACGGCACGATCATAATAATTGGCATCAGCTCCTACAATATCAGGACTTTTTAGTCAACCTCCCTCATCACCAGGACTTCCCTCAAATATAGGTCCAGAAGAAAACGCTAACCTATTCGTCTGTTTATTTCTGATTACAATACTACCCTGTCGCTTTTCAAGATACCAGAGGGCACGATCGTAATAATTGGCATCAGCTCCTACAATATCAGGACTTTTTAGCCAGCCTCCCTCATCACCAGGCTTGCCAATTGGAACTCCAGGAGAGAACAGAAGCCTGTGGGTCTCATCATTTTTAATTGTGACTTGCTTGTTGACTATGTCATTTATATCATCAAAACATGCAAGAGCATGAGGTTGACTAATGTTCAAGCAGGTAAATGCCATTATTACTGACATTAGCCATGTTAATGTTCCCTTTATACTTTCCTAATTATCCTAATCAAATATGTACTAAACTCACACTTTATAGCAAAGATATACTACGATAGTATTTTTAACCAAGGTTGAGGAATTTAGGGTTTAGCCGTAGGTTTTAACTTTTTTGTTTTTGTGAATAACCCATATAAAAGCTATTTGTCAAGACTCAAAAAAAAAATAGGGTTTAGCCGTAGGTTTTAACTTTTTTGTTTTTGTGAATAACCCATATAAAAGCTATTTGTCAAGACTCAAAAAAAAATTTTTTTAATCTGCTAATCTAGTAACAGGGAAGATTTTTTGTTCTATTTTACTATAACGACATCTCAAATTTACTAATTTTTAGCTGAGGAAAATAACCTCAAAAAAAGAAAATTAAAACAAGTACAAATATTCAATAAATTCTATAATTTTACTGGGGAAATTGGTATCTGAATCTAATACCTTCTTTTACCAACCAAATTTTATACCCAGATATTCCTCTAAACGCTGATTATGAGACTGAAAATAATCGTTTAATTTTTGTCGAAGTGATTTACTAATAGACGCATAAGAAGCAGCATTAAATTTTGGATAATCTTGTATTTGATAATCTGGCAAATCTAGAAAATTGAAAACTTGCTTCATTATGGTTTTTGGCTGACTATAAAATTTTTCACTAGGCAAAATTAATAATTGTTCTCTGGGAAAAATATTCAACCATTTCTTCAGCCAATCTAAATAAATACTAGAAGCTATATAATCTCCCTGATAATTCCAATAATCTTTTTCTGTGATAAAACTAGATGAAATTTTGTTCAGTTTTTCCAGCCTAGAATTAATTACCTCTTCAATAGACATGCTCTCTGCTTGTGAACGTACTTCATGATAGTAATTAGATATAGTTCTATCCACTGGATTTCTTAATAAAACAATTAGTTTAATTCTGGGGAAAAAATGAAATAGTCTAGCGGGAACATCTGGAGCATCAAAATAACTAGGACTTGCTTCTCCAGTTAAGTATTTTTCTGACTCTGGAATTGATGGAAAATGTGCCCGATACCAATCTAAACCTCGATGGAAATAGAAAGACCAAAAATCAATTTCTTTTTTGATTCCAGGTAAAATTTGTGGATGTTGAATTAGATAATGATAAATAGATGTAGTTCCTCCTTTCTTAACTCCAATTACTAGAAAATTAGGTCCTAATATTTGAGGGGACTTTTGGGATTTTAGAAAAAAGTTAGGATAGTTTTGTTGAATTTGTTGTTGAGAAGCATTTTGATAAATTTCTAGTGCTTCAGTATTTCTATTTACTTGAGTTAGAGCTTCAGCTAAATTGAGATAACGACAGAGTGAGTTATTTGGAAAACTAATAAATTCTTGAAACAAATCAACTATTTTTTGGAGTTTATCTTGCTTTCTAAAAGTTTCCCACAGACGAATATCAGACCACCAAGCAAAATCAGGATTAATTTCTATAGCACGATGGTAGATTATGGTAGCTTCTAACCATTTTTGTTGTTTAGTTAATGCTAATCCTAGGTGATAGTAAGATTGACTATTTCCGTCAGTTTTAACGGCAGAATAAAATGAATTTAGCTGTTGTTCTAGTTGATTTTTTTGCCGGAATATCTGGTCAAGTTGCTGATGAATATTTATTTGAATGGGTAATATTTCTAGCAACAAGTAATAAATAATTATGGCTCCATAAATTTGATTTTTTTGTGCTAGATAATTTCCTAATTCTAGATATATTTCTGGATTTGTTTTGATTAAATATAGTGATTTTTGATAAATCGGATATTGATTGGGATTTTTAATGGCTTGGCAATAGTAATTGATAGTTTCGTCTAAATTTGATTGACAAAGTTGAGCAAAAGCATCTCCTAACTGTAGGTGCATCCAAGTTAGATTATGGCTAACTTTAGCAACTTCTAAATAAGTAGCGATCGCTTCGTCTAATCTTTTTTGTCTAAGTAAAACATCTCCTAAACATTGGCGATACCAAACTACTTCTGGATTGAGTTTTATGGCCTTACGATATGCGATTTCTGCTGCTTCTAGCTGACCAATATGAAATAAAATATCTGCTAATTTTTGATGAGTTCCTTTAATTTCTGGATTAATTTTAATGGCTTTTTGATAGGAAATAATTGCGGCGTCAAATTCTCCTATTTTAAATAAGGCTTCTCCTAATTTATGGTAAGCCCAATAATTATCAGAATTAAGTTTAATAAAATTGTGGTAAGCATTAACTGCTTCTTCCCATTTTTCCTGTTTTAGTAAAGCATTTCCTAAGTGATGATAAGACCAAGGAAAATCAGAATTTAGTTCTATAGCTTTTTGGTAATTAGTAATAGCTTCATCCCATTTTTGTAGTTGAGTTAAAGCTTGCCCTAATTTGTAGTAATGCCAAGAAAAAGTAGGGTTTAATTTTATAGCTTGGCGGTAGCTAGTAACAGCTTTCTCCCACTGTTGTTGTTCTAGAAATTTTTCTCCTAATTCATAGTAGTTCATCTCTAGTTTCCCAATTAAATTTTATATAGAAGCATTTCAGATCTTTTAGATTTATTTTCTCTTATAATATTCCTTCTGAGTAAAATTTCTCAATAATTCGATTGTCTTTAAGTTCAGAATTTAGGTTGAATAAAAAGTCATGCTTGTATGCAAGTTATTCCTTCCAGCTTTTAGTATATCAAATTTTTTTTCAGGATGCAACTGAAAATCCTTTGAGTTTTTTTTAGGAGCTTAGTACAATGAAGTATTTGTGTTTTTCCAGTGAGAAGCTATAGATATTATTGATTCGGATCCATGAATTGAACAAGTATATGATCTTATATATTGAAGCTTTTCTGGAAGAAAAATTTCTACTCTTTCTTCTAGGTAAAACTCCTAAATATTTGATTATCTTTGAGCCAGAAACTTAGTTGAATTAAAACTCATGTGTATATACAAATTTCCTATTTTAGTTTTTAGTAAATCAAAATTTTTCTTTAGTTAAAATTTCTCCTAAATTTATATAAGTCAGAATAGATTGGGGATTAATTCAATTTTATAGCCATATATTTTTACAGCATAACTATCAGGCTTAACTTTAATATTTTGGCAGCAGGTAATGACAGCTTCTAACCATTTTTCTAGACCTTATAAGCCAAAAAATAGAATAGTTGAGATTTCTCGTTATGAGAAATTTCTGGATAAGGTAAACTATGATTCATGATTCAGGAATATGGCTTTTGAAAGTAGAATATTTATTCATATTAATTTTAAGTTATGGCAGGAGTAATTTCTATTCCCCTCACTCCCCCACCACTCTACTCCCATAGTAAAAAAGTGTATAAAAGTTTTCAATAAATGTTATGATTCCTAGTAATCTACCTCAACTTTCCCAGTTAAATTTCATACCTAAATACTCCTCCAACTTTTGATTATGAGGTCGAAAGAAATTGCTCAATTTTTGTTGCATTGATTTACTTGTAGAGGGATAATATCCTAAATTTAATTTATTGTATTCGGGAACATTATAGTTTGGCAAACCGAGAAAATCAAAGACTTCTTTCATGATAGTTTTTGGATTTCGATAAAATTCTTCTGTGGATAAAATCAGAAATTGCTCTTTCGGAAATATGCTCATCCAATTGTGGATAAAATCTATATATATGCCAGTGCCTAAATAATATAATCCATGATGCCAATAACTGCTATCTAAAGGAGAATTTTTATAAATCATTTTCCAACTTTCTAATTCCTGATTTAATGCAGTTTCTAACAAACGATTTTCTCTATTTATTCTCAACCAATAATGGTAGTGAGAAATAGCTCTATCTACAGGATTTCTCAAAATAATAATTAACTTGATTTTGGAGAAATAACTAAATATTCTACCTGGAGCTTCCAAATTTCCTAAATAACTAGGACTTCCTTCTCCAGTGATGAAATTTTGATTGCTAGGAAGAGCAGGAAAATGAGACAGATACCAATTTATACCGTTCTTAAAATTAATTGACCAAAAATCTACTTCTTTCACCACAGGAGGCAAAACTTGAGGATGTTGTATCAGATAACTAAATAAAGATGTAGTTCCTCCTTTTCCTACTCCAATAATCAGAAAATTAGGATTTTTAACTTCAGTAAAATCCCACTTTTTTTTGAAAAGATAGGGATAAGATTTTATAGTTTGTTGGTAACAAGCAGTTTGATAACAGATAATTGCTTCATTTATTTGATTCTGTTTTGTTAGGATTTTTCCAAGGCGTAAATAAGATAAAAATGAATCTGGATTTTTTTTAATAAACTGCCGATATAAATTGACTACTGCATCTAATTTATGGCAGCGGTCTAAGGTATTCCATAAATGATAATTTGACCAGGATAATTCTGGGTTAATTTCTATAGCACGCAGATAAGCAAAAGCAGCTTCATCCCACTTTTGTTGTTGAACAAAAGCATCTCCTAAAAATTGATAAATTTTCGAAATATTGGGTTGAATAGAAATAGCTTTTTGATAACAAGTAATTGCTGTTTCTAAATCTCCTTGTTTAACCAAAGCATTTCCTAAGTAAGTCCATAACCAAAAAGCATTAGGGTTAAGTTTAATTGCTTGGCGATAAATAATAACTGCTTCATTCCATTGATCTTTTTTGAGAAATATTTCCCATAAACATACATGAGACCAAGGAAAATCTGGATTTAACTGAATAGCTTTGAGATAATTAGGAATTGCTCCATCAATTTCACCTTTTTCGACTAAAGCATCTGCTAATAATTTATGAATTCTATCAAGGTGTGGTTGCTGTTGAAGTATTTCTTGATAATAGGCGATCGCTTGATCTATTTTTCCCTGTTTAATTAGAGCATTACCTAGATGTTGATAAGACCAACATAAATCTGGTTTAATCTCAATAGAACGTTGATAAGCAATAACCGCTTGATGCCATTTTTTTTGTTGAGTTAAAGCTTCTCCTAATTTATAGTAAGACCAGGGAAAATTTGGATTAAATTGAATTGCACGACAGAAGGCGCTGACTGCTTCATCCCAGCTTTTGAGTTGTATTAATACTAAGCCTAATTTATGATAAAATAATGATGCTTTTGGGTTATATTTAATACCTGTTTCATAACAGGCGATCGCTTCAGATAATTGTTCTTGTTTTACTAAGATATCTCCTAATATTTTATAAGTTTCAATTTGTTGAGGATTTAATTTTATTGCTTGGCGATAACTGATAATTGCTGATTCTATTTTTCCCATTGCTTGTAATACTTTTCCTTGAGTATTGTAGGCGGGAGCAAAGTTAGGTAAATCCCCTAAGATGTTTTGACAAATTTCATAAGCTGCTTCTAATTTTCCCTGGGATAAATAAAACTCTGCTGTTTGGTTAAAATTGATAGCCGATGTTTCCTGATTCACTGTAAATTTTCCTAGAAAGATGATTTCAGTATTCTTTAAAATTGGAAAAAGTTTATCATATAATATTCTATAAATATTTTTCAGATTATTTACTATTAGATTAACTAGAGATTGTGAGATATTTTTTGGAGATAATCTTTATGAATTAGAACCCATAAAATTAGCTGTATTAATTGTAGTTTAGTAAGTAAGAGAAAGTAATAAACTAGAATTATCAAAGCAGTTATTACTCCCAGTTAAACTTCATACCTAGATATTCTTCCAGTTTTTGATTATAGGGTTTAAAATAATCACTTAAAATAGAGTAAATTGATGGAGGAATATTAGGATAATAGCCAGAATTGAACTTTTGATAATCCTTGAACTGATATTTTGGTAAATCAAGAAATGTAAAAACTTTTTTCATAGTAGTTTCTGGTTCTTGATAAAAGTCTTTGCTCTTCAAAATCAGGATGAGATTTTAAACTTTGCTGGTAACAAGTTGTCCGATAAGAAGCAATAGCTTCATCTACTTTTCCTTGTTCAGTAAAAACTTCTCCTAAGTTGAAGTGGCAGAAAGTTGAAAAGTACGATCCACCTAAATATAGTCAGGATATTAAGGCTCTCTGTCTCAAAATAAAAGAAAAAAAATCCTTTTAGCTAATCCTCTTCTTTATAATCAGAGGTAATTATTAATTATTGAACAACCTTGTTAATCCCAGTTAAATTTTATGCCAAGAGACTCTTCTAATTTTTGATTATGAGGTTGAAATAACTCAGCAATTTGACAACGCAAACTAGCATCTATTGGAGCATAATAACCAGGAAAATATTTTTTATATTCTAATAGTTGATAATTTGGTAAACCTAGAAAATCAAAAGCTTTTTTAGTTGTCCCTGCCGGATTTTCATACATATCTTCACTTTTCAATATTAAAAGCTGTTCTTTAGGAAAAAGATTTATCCATTTTTTCAGAAAATGTATATATAAGCTTCCCCTGAAATAAGCTGACATTTCCTTAATTAGTCTTTGATAATTTTGATAGTTGTTGTTTAGTCGTCTAAGAAATTTCATTTCTTGGGGTACAAATTCTGTAAATTTCTTTGACTCTTGTCCCAATCTTTTAGCCATATAATAGTGAGAAATTGTTCGATCTACTGGATTTCTTAAAATCGCAATTATTTTAATTTTAGGAAAGTTATCTAATAACTTTTTTCCTATTTCATCAGAATACATATAGTTAGGGGTAGCTTCCCCAGTTATAAATTTTCCCTGCTCAGGTAGTTGAGGAAAATGTGCTAAATACCAATCTATTCCTTGATTAAATTTATTGTTAAAAAAATTGATTTCTTTTTGTAGAGCAGGAATTACATTGGGATGATGACATAGATAATTATAAAGTGATGATGTTCCCCCTTTAACTGTGCCAATAATAACAAAACTTGGTTGACCAAATTCTTGAAAATCCCAATGATTTTTGACAAATTCTGGATGAGAGACTAAAAGTTTGTTATAGGTAGCTTTCTGATAATAATTAATTGCAGTATCAAGTTCACCTTTGCCTGTAAGAATGTCTGCTAAATTTATATATACTTCTGGAAAGTTTGGCTGTAATTTAATAGCTTCTTGATAACATTTAACTAATTCATTTAATTGATGAGGTCTAAGTTGAGCTAATTTAAAAATATAGATACCTCTTAATTGTCGATAAGCTGCAGTAGCATTTGGTTGTAATTTAATTGCTTTTATATAACAAGAGATCGCCTCCTCTGAATCACCTATTTCTAGCAAAATATCTCCTAATAAAGAGTAAAACCGATGCCAGTCTGGTTTTATTTCTATTGCTTTTCGGTAACAAGCGATCGCTTCTTGTATTTTTCCTTGTTTTCTGAGTACAATTCCTAAATATTGATAATACCAGGGAGAATTAGGATTATTCTCAATTGCATAGCGGTAAGTTTCTACAGCTTTATCCCACTCCTGTAATTTGAGAAAAATTTCCCCTAAGTTGTAATGAGACCAATAAGAATCTGGTTTAATTTTAATTGCCTGACGGTAGGCAACTATAGCTTGATTCCATCTTTTTAACTCTACTAAAGCTACCCCTAAATTGTGGTAAGCAAAATATAAATTAGGGTCAATTTTAATTCCCCGTTGATAAGCTGTTATAGCTTCTTCATATCTAGATAGTTTACATAGAGCTTTTCCTAAACTATAATAAAACCAGTAATTATTGGGATTAATTTCTATAGCTTTTTGGTAGCTGTATATAGCTTCATCTATCAGACCTTTTTCTTTTAAAGCATCCCCTAATTTTTCGTAAACCCAATCCTTATCTGATTCTATTTCTAGAAAACAACGATAAGCTACAATTGCTTTATCCCATGCTTTATTTTGAGTATAAATATTTCCCATAATTTTATAAGGCCAAGATAATTTTGGGTTGATTTTTATCACCAACTGACAACCAATAATTGCTTCATTTAATCTTTCTTGCGCTAGAAGAATTTCGTTTATTTTTCGATGAGCATCCCAAACATCTGATTGGATTGCTATAACTTTTTTATAGCAATTTTTAGCGACATCTAAGTCTTTTTTATGGTGCAGAATATCTCCTAAATTTTTGTAAGAATAGATAAAACTAGGATTCAGTTCTATTGCTAGATTAAACTCAATGGTAGCTGTATCTAATTCTCCTATTTCTTGAAATAATTTTCCTAGTTTATAATGAACTATCCATAAGTCTGGTTTTAGCTCAATAGCTTTTTGATAATAATTTATTGCCTCATTGAAATCTTTTGTTTTCAGTGAAATATCTCCTAAATTTTGATAAGCATCTACCAAAGATGGATTAAAATTTATGGCTTTTTGGAAATAGGCGATCGCCTCTTCTCTCTCACCATTTTCTAAGAGCTTTTTTCCCTGTTTTAAATATTTTGAAGCTTGAGGATAATGTGCTTCTAAACTCAATGCTTGTTCCTGACAATCTCTAGCTAATTCTACTTTGTCTAGTTCCTGCCAAATTTTCCCTAAATTACGGTAAAAACCAGGAATATTTGGTTTTATCCCAATAGCTTCCCGGTAACATTCAATTGCTAAATGCCATTGTTTTTGTTGTGCATATATACTCCCCAAATTAGCATGAGCTTCCGCCAAATTTGGTTGTTGACTGATAGCTTTTATATACCATTCTTTTGCTTTATCTATCTCACCCATTCTTTGTAAAATATTTCCCAATATTTTGCAGGTAAGTGGAAAATTTTGCTCAATTTCTAATGCTTGATAGCAAGCTGTTATTGCTGCTTCCAATTTTCCTTGAGCTAAATAGATTTCTGCCTTTTGATTTAAATGAATTGCTGAGATTGTTTTCCCCATTATTTGATTGATGTTTTACCTTCTATATAAACTAATTTAGCCCATGTTAGTTTTTTGATAATCTAGATTCCCGTAGTTTGATAAATATTCATAATCTTTAAGTTTATTATTAAGCTGATAATTAAGGTAATATAATAATAATTATAGCATAACCTTAAAAGTTAAGGAAGAAAGAAGATGATAAATTCGGAATTTAAAACTCTATTAATTTAAAGTATAGCTAATATAAAATTAAGTCTGGGCTTGGAAGAAAAACTCCTATTTTAGTATTAAAATTAGGGTTAAGGAATGACGAATAGAGAATTTTAAAATATTTGTAGTCAAATTATTTTTGCTTAATCTATTAATAAGAATTCCTCCGACAAATAAAGCAACTACTAAAACTAAAACAGGGCAAACGCATCTTATTTTAAAGTTTTTACAGGGTAACGATGTCAGACTTTTGAGCATTTATACTCATTACTTCTATAAACCTTAACGACAGAAGCTTCCATGGTTTAGATGGGTTTTCCCTGGCTACTAAAATTAGATAATGACAAAACAATCATGTCTCAAGCTTTCCATTTTAAGGGGATAAAAAAATATTTGCCCCTATGTATTTAAATCCGAATGCTTCAGGAGTCCGTAGGGATAACTTTTTCCCGAAGCGACATCAAAAGTGAGGCTCCGACTTAGGAGGTTAACTAATAACTGAAACGACCTTTTTATTCATAACTTTTAATTTTCTTTGGAAACTAATTCCTACGGTAAAAAAATTAGTTAATAATTAATTGCTGATAGCTAATAGCTAAATGCTTAGAAATACATAACCATAATCTCACAAACTTTTATGAATCCAAAAGTAAGCGTAATTATTCCTGTATATAACTGCGAACTCTACATCGCTCAAGCAATTGAAAGTGTCTTGAATCAAACTTATACTGACTATGAAATTATTGTTATAAATGACGGTTCTACAGATAATACCCATCAGGTATTACAGCCATACATGAAAAAAATTCGTTATTTTTATCAAGAGAATAAAGGATTATCTGCTACTCGTAACCAAGGGATAAAAATGGCAAAAGGAGAATTAATTGCTCTCCTGGATGCTGATGATTTATTTCTCTGTTATAAACTTCAAGAACAAGTAGCTATTTTTGATGCTCAACCAAACATAGGTTTAGTGCAAAGTGGGTGGCGAGTTGTGAATGAAAAAGGAGAAAAAATTGAAGATATTGAACCTTGGTATAAGTCTCCAAAATTAGACTTAGTAAGTTGGTTAAAATGGAAAGCTACTAATCCTAGTGCTATGATGTTTCGGAAAGAATGGTTGGAAAAAGTAAATGGGTTTAATGAAAATTTACGCAGACTAGAAGATTTTGATATTGTAATTCGATTAGCTTTAGCAAGTTGTCAAGCTACTTGGTTTCCCAAAGTTGCTGTCTGTTATCGTCAACATAGCGGTAATATGACTCGGAATTTACTTGCTCAAACAGAAGTAGAAGAAAAAATTTTAGATGAACTTTTTTCTAATCCTAATCTCCCTGAAAAAATTCAACATTTAGAAAGAGAATTACGCTACGGTTCTCTAATTTGGAATTGTTGGTGTTTATATAAATCTGGCTACTTCGCTGAAATGGCTGATTATTTGCATAAATCTTTAAAATTTTCTCCTGTTTCTGTACTTAAAACTATATGTGAGTGGCTATATTATTTTCACTATTATGCTTCCTTAGAAAACTATTCATTTAATTCAGTTTCTTTGAATAAAATACCTGAGTGGCAACTTTTAATAAATCAAATCATGCCAAATGGTTTACCAGTAGTTAGCGTAGTTATTCCGACTTTCAATAATGCTGATTATATTCTTAAAGCTATCGAAAGTGTTTGTAATCAAACCTATACTTTGTGGGAAATTATTATTATTGATGATGGTTCTACCGATAATACTTATCAAGTTTTAGAATCTTATCTAAATACAACAGACTTCTTGCAGAACTCCGCCGCAAGAAATAGACAACAGAAAACAAAAATAAATACTCAGGAAAAAGAGAATAATCAAGATTTAATTTTAGATTTATTCCAGAATTCTGCCAAAGGAAATAGACAACAAAAAATCGAAAAAAATACTCAGGAAAAAGGCAGTAGTCAAGATTTAACTTTGACTTTTGCAAGATGTCTAATTAAATATCTATATCAAGAAAATCAAGGACCATCAATTGCTCGGAATTATGGTATAGAAATAGCTCAGGGAGAATATATTGCTTTTCTCGATGCTGATGACTTTTTTCTACCCGAAAAATTAGCTGAACAAGTGGGATGTTTTGCAGAAGATTCAACTTTAACAATGGTACAAACTGGGTGGAGATTTGTTGATGAGAAAGGTAATACTATTAAAGATGTAGAACCCTGGGAGAATAGTACGGAATTAAACTTAGAAAATTGGTTGATTTGGCAAGCAACTTTGCCTAGTGCCATGATGTTTAAAAGTAAATGGTTAAAAGTTAATGGTGGGTTTGACAAACGATATTTTGGGATTGAGGATTTAGAAATAGTTTTGCGGTTAGCTTTAACCGGAGGAAAAGCTACTTGGTTACGGAAAGTTTGTGTCTGTTATCGACAGCGGAATAGTAGTGTCTCGGGTTTAAAAAACCGAGAAAAAATTACTCAGGAATTAGAAAAATTATTAGATGACTTTTTCCATAAACCCAATTTACCTACTGCCATACGTCAAATAGAAAATCAGGTAAAATATCGCTCTCTACTTTGGAATTGTTGGCGTTTATATAAAGCTGGTAATTTATCAGAAATGACTACTTATTTGCAGAAGTCTTTGAGTTATACTTCTGATTCTCCCACAGTAGCAATTTGTACTTGGATAGAATTATTTACGAAGCTAGATAGTCAAGAAGGAAATCAATTTAATGCTTATAGTTTTAGTCAGTTACCAGAATGGAAAAAATTAATTAGTAATATTTTTAATCCCGTTGTGCCAAGAGTTAGTGTAATTATTGCAACCTACAATAATGCTCACTATATTTTGGAGGCGATCGCCAGTATTTTTAATCAAACTTATACCTCTTACGAAATAATAGTTATTGATGATGGTTCTACTGATAATACTCGTCAAGTTTTAGAACCTTATCTAGATAAAATTTGCTATGTTTATCAAGAAAATAAAGGAGTTTCCCACGCCAGAAATTTAGGCTTAGAAATAGCCCAAGGAGAATTTATTTCTTTTCTAGATGCTGATGACTTTTTCTTACCAGATAAATTAGCAAAACAAGTAGCTGTTTTTGATGCTCACCCCTCTCTGGGAATTGTCCATAGTGGATGGCGTTTAGTTAATAAAAAAGGAGAGAAAATTTCTGATATAGAGTTATGGCATAGTTCCCCAGAATTAGACTTAGAAACCTGGGTAGTTTGGAAACCTGTAACTATTTCTATGATGTTTAGTAAAAGTTGGATAAAAAGTGTCGGAGGTTTTGATACTCGTTGGCATCATGGAGAAGATATTGATTTAGTTTTGCGTTTATCTGTGGATGGTTGTGAAGCAATGTGGTTGCCAAAAGTTACTTATTGTTATCGTCAACATCATTGTAATGCAACGAGAAAATCTACTCAACAAGCTGCTAGCATGATGTCTGTTTTAGATAGCTTTTTTAGTAGACTAAATTTACCAATATCTATTCGTAAATTAGAGAGCCAATCTTATTATTATACTTTGAGTTGGCTAGGATGGCAAGCCCATCGAAATGGGAGTTTAATTGAGATGGATAAATATTTACGACAAGCTTGGAAATATACTCCTTTCTCTATGACAGAAACTATCGATTATTGGGTCAATAGTTTTAATAATCTTTATCAACAATATGGTTATGATTTTAATGCTTATGCTTTGACTAATTCAGATGTTTGGCAACAATTAATGTTAGACATGGTTATTACTCTTTGACAGTGAGTTTGTTTCAGATATTTACTATTTCTAATGGTTGATTATCCTAATTCTCATACTGGTGAAGTACAATTTTATAAAAATTAATATTATGAATTTATGTAAAAAAAAGCTGTTTGTATACTACCACACTTCAAATCATGTTTGCCTATATATTAAACTGATATAAATAGAAAAATTAAGTTCATATTTTAGTTTGTCTATTTTGAGGAAAGTACTTAGTACATAGGCTGTTTCATAAATCATGAATATACAGTCTCCCTCGCATTTGGTCAGTTTTTTTCCAATGCTTTGAATTATCTTTCAATATATCAATACTAATTCCGGCTGAAAAGCTAATAAACTAATAGTTGATAGTTGATAACTAATTGATGAATACTTTCCTTTTGAGACAAATGACAAATAATTAATTGGTATTGGCACCTATTAATAATGTTGAAAAATCCGAGAATTTCAATAAACTGAAATTATACAATGTTTAATTTGAGCAATAATTAATAGATAAGCACCTACACAAAATTATTTACAGAAGCGATGTTTACACAAGAATTAGATTTCAGCTTCTCAATATGTGTAATTTATTTTATTGACCCGCTGACGATGATAAAAAATCAAATGATGACAAAATAAACTAATAAGTTTATACTAGTTTATAGAATAGTAAAATCTTGGTGATATAGTCTCTCTCTAGGCATAGATCCCATAGGTAAAATTTTTGCTTGTTCATGAAACTCTGTTCACTTTCAGCTAGGAGAAATAGATCAAAAAAACAGGCGATCGCTCTATCTATTTCTCTGCCGCAGGAATATTATTAGAACTGCAAAAATTGGCACCGCAGACCGATATTATCACTCTTAGTGACCTGAGTTCTGAACTGACAAGAGTTTCTACAAGAAAGAAAACAATTAACAAACCAAACTACCTTATTATTAACAAATTTAACTAATCCTGCATTTCAATCAGCATTAAATTTAGTAGGAAAAGTATCAATGAAAATTGATACAGCTAACTAAAGACAACTAAAAAAAAAATTAATCGCCCAGCATAAACATTTAACCTATCGAATATATAGTTAGGAATATAAAAAATCAGAGAAAAATATTAAGGTAAATTAGCTATCAAAACAGTAATATTATCTCCTGAGAATACTTCAACAAAAGCTGAATATATTTAATTGATAAAATTTCTCAAAACTGATGAAAATTACAAATACGTTCTTACAGGCTTTCAATCTTTAAAACATCAACTATAACCTAGGGAAAACCATACATAATTTCATCCAAATACCGTATAAAAATTCAAGTGTGTTAATCAAGATATTTTCTAATAATTTGTGAATAATATTTATACAAATACAAACATTCAGGTTCGTTATAAACAGAAATAGTACTCACATTTTTTGATAATAAAAAAAAAGGAGTTAAATATGAATAACTTAACAACCCAATTGTCAACAACTGAATTATCAACAACAACATCAGGAGAAATTCCCCCAGGATATTTAAATATTATGGGGTATATTGATGAGTCAGAAGTAAATGGTCCTGGTTGTCGTGCAGTAGTATGGGTACAAGGTTGTAGAAAAGGATGTTCTGGGTGTTTTAATCCTGATTCTTGGTCTTTTGATATTAATCAATTAATAAGTATTGAAGAACTAGCAAATAAAATCTTAAATAATCCTCAAAATACAGGAGTTACCTTTTCTGGAGGTGAGCCTTTTTTACAAGCATCAGCACTAGCAGAGTTAGCAAAAATATTAAAATTTAGACATTTAAATGTAATGTCTTTTAGTGGGTTTACTCTCAGAGAATTGGAATCTAAAAATGCACCCGTTGGTGCTAAAGAATTGTTATCTCAGTTAGATGTTTTGATTGATGGACCTTTTATAGAAGCCTTAGCTATTCATTCTCCTAATTCTCTAGTTTCTTCAAGTAATCAAAGAGTGAGAGTATTTAATAAAGACTTAAAAAATCAATTAAATTGGGCAAGTGATCACCAAGAAATTCATATACTGAAAGATGGTAGTCATATATTTACGGGTTATTGGGGGCAGTTAGGTTTAGGAAGAAATTATAGCTAAAGTCATAAATTCAGATGTTAAATTCCTTGCATAGATAAATTTGATCAGAGACTAGTATAAAAAAGAGTTACCAATTAGTAAGTAAGCTAAATTGAGATACTGAGGGATAATTTAAATACTCGTAAAACCCCATCAGTTTACCGCACCCTATCTACTGGGGAAGTTCTATATTTTTTGAGGAAAATCTTAAAGACTGATATTATTCATAGCCATGTCTCTCTCATTTTTCTTGGCTACTACTAATAATTATTTCACTAAATGATTAAATAATTTTCATTCAAAATCATGTTAATAATTGGATGAGTTGTTCTACCTTAATAGTTAATTTAGCCAATGGTTTAATTCAATAACAAGAAATATAAGAAGCACCTGCTAAAATAGTTGATCAAGCAAAACATACCTGAAAACTAAAATGAAAATAAATTAAGCAGGTACACAAAATTAATTACACATTTTTTAAAACTGAATCTCTTATACTGTATATCTCACAGAAAATTAGTCAAAGCCTGCAATGAGTGTTTAAGTGCCTATTACCACTGAAATAAAAAATATAGCAATAATTAGTATTTTCAAAATTTAACCATTATGTAATAAACCTATTTACTGAATAGTTAATTTTCAAACCTAAAATTAAATTGCTATATTTTTAAGTCAATATTTTAATTAATAATCATTACTTGACCATATACAGGTGTGAATGGTCAAATTCTTGTATTGTAGACTATATTCGCCACTGAGTGTATACCTCACGGGCAGGGGGAAGTACTGTCAAAGCAATTATCTCTTTTTATTGATATTACGAGCCATGTTTTTAAAATCTATTCCATCACTAGAATTATTATTATTAGGAGTTTTTGAAGGAGTAGACGTAAATTTGGAAGGTTGTGGAAAACTAGAAGTAGATGTACTTGGAGTATAACTAGAAGAATAAGAAGAACGTTTAGTTTCTACTGTATTTTCTTGTTTTTTCGTAGAAGAAACAGACTTTTCTGTCTCTCCTTCTATATCATTAATTTTACCTGCTGCTTTAGGATAGCTCCTCTTAACTGTCTTAGGTTTCCTCATAAAGTCTACATCACCAAGACTACTTGCACTATCTGCATCTAAGAAGAAAGCTTCCTTTGGTTGATTATCATCTTTGTTCCCAAATAATCCTTTGATAAATCCAGTCATTTGTCTTTTCTTTCCTATTATATTTATTAATTTTGTTATTATTTTATCATAAATATTTCATAAAAGTTATTATGATCTTATCAAAATTTACGAGCAGGAATAGAAATAGACAATAATGGTGGACTTCCCATTGGGGACATAAGGCTACGGACAAGTCAGGGTAGCTCTGATTATGTAATAGTAGGATAGGTAGAAACAATATCTAGTAAGTGAGCTTGATGCTCTTACTACTGTTCTCAAATGTTCTAAAATAATTATCGAAAAATATGGACCTTCGATGCAACATCCCTACTTAACTATCAAAAAAAAATTACTTCCCAATACAAAAGCGACTAAAAATTATATCCAAAACAGATTCCGTTACATCCTCTCCCGTAACCTCTCCCAAAGCATAAATGCTTCCCCTTAAGTCGATTGTCCAAAAATCTAAAGGTAAGTTATTTTTAATAGTATTTAAACATTGCTCCAAAGCTATCTTAGCTCTAGTTAAAGCTGCTGCTTGCCTTTGATTAACTGCAAAATCTAAATTTTCTGGCTGCACATTATCTAAATTTACAGCATTAAGAATTGCTGCTTCCAGTTCCTCAATTCCTTGATTATTAATAGCGGCTGTAGCCACAACATTTTTAATAGTTTCTGGGTAAAAAATTGACCTAATTAATTCTGAATGAACCAAATCAACTTGATCAACTTTATTAATTATCAAAATTAAAAAACGATGTTTGACCTGTTGATAAATAACTTCATCTAACTCCGTCCAACCAACCTGAGCGTCAATCGTCAATAAAACAATGTCAGCAGACTCAGCTGCCTGACACGATCGCTCTACCCCAATTTTTTCTACCCGATCCTCAGTTTCCCGAATACCGGCTGTATCTAAAACCTGAACCGGAATACCACCTACCACCAACTGAGATTCAACTACATCCCTGGTTGTACCAGGAAGATCGGTAACAATAGCGCGATCGCTATGACTCCAAGCATTTAACAAACTCGACTTGCCCACATTCGGACGTCCGATAATAGCGACCTTTAAACCAGTACGTAATAACTCTCCCCGACTTGCTGTAGCTAATACCATTGACAAATCCACCAAAATATCATCCAGTTTTTGACTAATTTCAGATTCATCCAAAGGAGGTAAATCTTCCTCAAAATCAATGCGTGCCTCTATTTCTGCTAAAATATCTAGACAACAAGCTCTTAAGTGACGAATTGGACTAGCTAACTTACCCTGCAAACCAGCTAAAGCAACTTGAGCAGCAGCGGGAGATTGAGAACCTACGAGTTCTGCAATACTTTCAGCTTGAGTCAGATCCAATCGTCCATTTAAGAAAGCCCGTAAAGTAAACTCTCCTGGTTGAGCTAGCTCTGCCCCTGCCTCAATACATAATTGTAATACTTGTTGTATCGCAATAATTCCACCATGACAATGGAATTCTACCACATCCTCACGGGTATAAGAACGAGGAGCTTTCATAATCAATAATAAAGTTTCATCTACTAATTGCCCAGTGTGGGGATGACGGATATAGCCATAAAGAATATGGTGAGTCTCCCAAACTTGCTTCCCCGGTGCATGAAATAGGGTTTGAGCAATTTTCATCGCCTCAGAACCAGACATTCGGACTATCCCCACACTTCCTTGTTGGGGAACAATAGCAGTAGCGATCGCGGCAATAGTATTTCTAGGAGTCATTTCAGTTATCACCATACAGTTATCACCATTACAGTACCAACCGCTGAAGCTTCCGGCTTAGAATACTGAATTTGATTTTTTTGATTCTTTCAAAAGGGGGGGGCTTATAATTCTGATTATTTTCTACATAGTTAATCAGATATTTATGTAGAGGTGAATGGATATTTTGTTGAGCAATATATTGCTAGGCATTGGGAAGGAAAAGACCTCTACATTTGTGGTCGAAGATATACAAGATTTATCTTCCGTTCGACTAAACTTACCCAAACTTACATTGATCTGGAATTGCATAAGCTTTGGAGCTAGCTTCGGTGTTTCACCCTTATGCCACTGACCGCAGTCGTAACTTATCTTCAAGAGCAGGCTAAAAATCCCAAGTCAGCTCAAGCCACTGGTTTATATAGTTTTCGATTATTACTCATACTGCTAAAATATTCCTTTGTATTGTGTAATTTTAAATAACTGTAGTTAATTTTCTTTTAACTGTCAAGTCCCCTGTCAATTTTCGACAATACCTTAATTTTTCTGCTATAATTTAAGAACCATATAACATATAGGTCAAGCTAAAAGTCAGAAGTTAGAAGTTAGAAATTAAATTCTCTTATGAAATAAAATTGAGAAGCGTGAAAGTTTCTTAACCAGGACTTATGCAAAGGCAATAATTGTAGTCTAAATCTGGGAAAGATTCATGAAAACACACCATATCTAGCAGTGCTGCGTAAGTCATGTTAACATGAATGGCGACTTTTATATCATTATATACTTATCCAAAAACAAGTGATGATTTCCACAAAAAAATTATCAAGTGCTGTTACTGGAGCAATAATTATTACCACAATAACAGCAATGTCAGGCTTAAGCGCCAAAGCTTTATCCCTTCGGAAAGTTACTAATTTAGAGTCCATCACCTTTTTTGAGAGAACAGGCGGCACATTTCCTCAACCCTATACCTTCGGCCTATATAGTTCCCAGCTTTTAAATCGACTTTCCATCCTTAATTCCAGTTCTTATGACTTCTTGGGAAAATCAATAGAATTATATGATATATTCTATAGTGATCGCTTTGGCAATTTAGATATTAACCGAGAATACGTGACAGTTAAGAGCGTATTTAACTACGGGAAACCATCTGGAGGCGGCTTAAACCTGAGGGAGATGAGATTTAATTTTGCCGACGGTTCGACCGAGTTTGCGAATCTAGTTGCTGACTTCACCGTTCTCGGAAATAATGGACATCCAAGGACAGTAAGGAATGCAATAGATGGCAACTTGCTAACCCATACCACGGCAAAACTATCGGTCAAAGCGATCGGCTTTCAGTCACCCTAGGTTTTGTATCGTCATCTGCATCTGTCCCCGAACCCGGTTTCATCTTAGCTTTCTTGGCCTTGGGCGGGTTGGGTTTTCGTTCCCTATTAAAAGACAACTTCCAATAGTTCGGATACTTCGGTGTCAAATTTCAGGAATATATCTAGAGCTTGCTAATTAAATATAAAAGCATAGCATTGATGCCCTAGGTTAGGTAGAAATTAGGAGGTATACTAGAAACTTCAACAAGTATGTTTAGTTTGAAACAGATATAAATTTTTTCACCTAATATTTGACAATTACAGAAGTTTTCCTGCAAGGCAGAGCATAGTAGGGACGTTCCATCAAACTTAGTTTTGATGGTGACGATATGATTCATATATCTAGTAAAACAGTATCAACTATTTGACATACTTCTAGGGGTAAACCCGTGGGATATCTCGGCTCCTTCCTCCGTCCAATTCAATTTTCAAGGAGTCCACTTAAATTAAACTGTGATGGTGGCATCTAAATCGAATTGTTATTTTTATAAATTATAGGGTATATTTTTCCCTACTCCCTACTCCCTACTCGGTGAAAAATGTTAAATTAATTTTGCACAGGTAATTAAATAGTCAGCTAATATAAATTTATTGGAGTTATGATCAAAAATATCTCACAAATTCCTCAGCAAATACTACCATTACTAACTCAAAAAAAATCTCTATCAGAAAAAAATAAATTATCTTATTGGAATAGATATGGGCGATATTTATACTCGCGCTTTATCAGAATGCAGGGAACTCCCGAATATATTGCTAGAGGTTTAGCATTAGGAGTATTTGCCGGATTATTTCCAATCTTTGGTTTACAAACTATAGTTGGTATAGTACTAGCGACTCTATTCCAAGGTAATAAAGTTGCTGCTGCTGCTGGCACTTGGGTAAGTAATCCTTTAACTTATTTACCAATATATGCAATTAACTTTCAAGTTGGTCAATGGTTACTTAAATCTCAAGAAGAGTTTATACCTGAAAGTATACATTCATTTTCAGAGTTAATGCAATATGGAACTCAATTTATCACATCTCTATTTTTAGGTTGTTTAGTAATGGGTCTAATTGGTGGAATATTAAGTTATTTAATTGGGTTGAAATTAATTCCTTTGTGGCGTAGCGATCGCCGAAAAAATTTATCTTCAATAGTAGGAAATACTAATAACTAATCACTCAATTTGGATTAGTTAGTTGAGAAAAAGATGATAAAAAGCAATATATTGAATATTTATGTTAAATATGTTAGTTAATAGAATACTACTACGTTGCTATAAAATTATTCATGAATTAGCTGAAGGTGGATTTGGGTAAATTTATTTAGCCGTAGATACGGCTTGACCATACTATCCCCAATTCATTGGTGAGAAGTTAAGCTTGTAAGTCTTTTTTCAAGAGAGTTGGAGAAAATTGCTAAAAAAAAATTGTTCAGCTCCTCATTGAAGCTCAGAAAAAGGTGCGACAATTAATTTAACATTTGGTTTAAGGTGCTGCTCAATAATTCCTTTTACTCAATTTTGAGGGTCAGCAAAATATTTAATAGGGTCTTTTCCCTTACCTTTTTGGTGACCCCTCATAAAATGATAAAAACCACGATAAATCATATAATCATGAGATTTTATCAAAGGTTACAGAAAGTTCATCGGCTAGAGCATTACCTAAATTTACTAAGACAGCATAAAATAACCAAGTCGCCCAAACTTGTCACTTAATTCCATTAATTGAACCTGTCCATAAATATAAATTAAAGAGTATTTTGACAGTATCAAAAGCATCTTCAATTTTCCAAGATCAACGATATAAATCTGCTACTACATAAAGGGATAAAATATAAGGTTATAGGACACTGGTTAAATAAGAATTCCATGTTTTTCCTGACCTAATTTCAATTAAACGTAAAGTGATAAACGGAGTTTTATTAGTACCAGAAATAAGACATATATTTCTGTATTGCAATGCATAGCTATCTGTAAATACCTGTTGCATAGGGAACTGCTATCCCCCCTTTTTTTGTCAGTAATAAAATACACTTTTTTATCTATTAATTTTAACCAAAAATTAAAGTAATACAACCCTATATATAACAATAAAAAAGTATTTTCTGTCACTAAATTCAAAATATTTTCTTCAAGTTTAGTATTAGATGCTTTGGGATTTTCTTCAAACCAAATCTATACTGGTAATCTGATTATTAAATTAATAACTAGACTCATCTTTCTTACTAATTGTTATTTTTTCATTTATTATCAACCTTTTAATTTCTTAAATAAAACCTCCAATGTTGACCCATATATTATCCAAATATATATTTGGGAATTTTAATAAGGTAAATTAAAGACTTTCTAGCAACAAACCCTTATTTATGCTCTGCCAAGCTGCTCTTAAACTAGACAATAAATCTTTAAATACTTTCTCCAATAATTTATTGGAAAATGTCAAAAATATTTGTGATACAGTTTGTTAACTAACCTTTGTGTGATTACACCACAAAAAACCATCTTTAGCTAACATTCTTGTCAATTCTCTGACTCCAGCTACCTCTGGCGAGAATAAGGTTAATACCCCAGTCATTATCAACCATAAATTTAATATCCGTTCCCTAAGTCCTATTTGTCAGTAGTAGTTTTCTTTATTTGTAATGGCTAGTCCCAGTTATTTTTCCAATTGCTTGGCTATAACTTCATCTTCCAACATTGACCACTATTTCTTTTTTTAGGTGGTCTCTGTTGGTTTTTTTTACTAGTAGTCATGGCTGGCCTCAATTTCTCAATTAATTATCTAGATTGAGTTTCCTACTATTTTTGACCTTTAGAAAGACTGCCCTTGACAATTTTCTCTTTTCCTTAACTTGTCACCAATGTCCCCAATGTTTTGTCAAAATACTAAAGAAAAATTATAATCCATAAGTTTTACAGATAACACGATAGTTATTTAACAAAGAAGGAAAAAATTTATATTAATTAGGGCAACAAGAGAACATTTTGAGGAGGATAGTAAATTTTATTCAAGAGTCTATTAAAGGAAAGGATATAATTTAACTAAAGAAATAATTCCTGGCAAACCATTAGATGAAGCATTTACAATTTAAGTCCTTAAATAAATACTAGAAATATTAAAGTATGTTTATAATCATAATTTTCTTTATAAAGATATTAAACCATTAAATTTAACGGGTCGCGAGCTAGATAATAAGCTAGTGATGATTTATTTTGGAACAGTGAAAAAACTTAGTGTTTTCCCCAGGGACAAAGAATGAAAAATAACTCCTACTATTGTAGTTGTTACTCCCTACCGAGACTAAGTAATTTTCCTAAATTTTGTAGGGATATTCATGGTCTTAGGATTCTTGTATCTAAGCAATTACTAGTTGAAGCTATCAAGAAATACAACAGTAAAAGGAGAATAAGCATTCAAAGTTACAATAAAGCAATCTGTATTAACCCCGAACAGCCCATATATACTATAAATCTCATGGTAATAGGCTTCATAGTTGAGGATATTATAAGACAGCATTGGTAGATTTAAATAAAGCTATAGGGTAGTCCTATATATGTAGTGATATGTTAATATAAGCAATTAATTTATGATATTAATATCTGAGTAGCCACACTTATTTGACGAGGATAATAAGAGTAAGAATTTAATACATTTTGTTTTTTTCTTGGAAAAAGAATTTTAATAATTGTAGGTAGTGTTGAATTATAACTATTTTATCTAGTTTGTTATACTAAACATAACTTGGTAAATGAACTAATATCAATCTTTCTAATATAAATCTAATATAAAATTAATGTTTTGTCCAAAAATTAATATTAGAAAAATATTAACTTGATAGATTGCAATTAGTCAAAATAAAAACTATACTTTTTGTATAGATAATAATTATAAAAAAAACGTCTATTTAAAATTATAACCCTCACCAATCTATGTTAGAACTTTAGATATAACTATAGCAATCCCATATTGGTCGCAACAGATA
>ENA-UENU01000101-UENU01000101.1-marine-metagenome-genome-assembly--contig:-NODE-101-length-23742-cov-164.013961_pt1 | contig 23742 bp, 15 predicted proteins | sample MGYA00237877_ERZ529326 | MGnify/ENA primary metagenome ERZ529326 (study PRJEB26372, sample SAMN05368344) | marine metagenome | biome: cultured habitat; feature: ocean water; material: water; isolation... | reverse complement strand
AATTTTGCCGCAACCTACTTAGGATTGCTATATTGTTATACTTAAACTTTCTATTAAAGTTACTCACACACTGTATAATTAAATTATCAATATGCTCCACTTAATTCAGAAACTTTTCATAACAATCCTTTTATTCTTCCTATTTTGCTTTAGTAACCCATCAAATGTGATAGCTGCCACTCAATCACAAAATATTACCCCTGCTCAATTAGAAGAATTACATAATCTATTTGATCAAGCCTTAAATGCTAGTAATAACGGTGAGTTTGCCAATGCCGAAAAGTTATGGACTCAAATTATAGAACTATATCCTGACAACCCTGCCATCTGGAGCAACAGAGGTAACATCAGACTGAGCCAAAACAAAATAGAAGAGGCAATATCCGATTATGAAAAAGCTATAGAAATCTTACCCTTAGCTCCTGATGCTTACCTAAATCGTGGTATAGCTTATGAAAGAATCAAAAAATGGTCAGAGGCGATCGCGGATTACAATCAAGTCATAGAATTAGATCCAACAGACCCAGTTGCCTATAATAACCGTGGAAATGCAGAAGGAGGACTAGGAAAATGGGAAAAAGCCACTGAAGATTACAAGAAAGCTTCTGAATTAGCTCCTGAATATGCCTTTGCTCTTGCCAATTATTCTTTAGCTCTTTACCAAATTGGACAAACTCAAAAAGCAGTGCAAACCATGAAAAGTCTCGTTCGTAAATATCCTAACTTTGCTGATATGCGGGCAGCTTTAACCGCTTGTCTCTGGGAACAAGGCAAACCCGGAGAAGCGGAGAGTAACTGGGTAGCTGCTGTAGGATTAGATCCTCGCTATCAAGACCTTAATTGGGTAACTAATGTTCGTCGTTGGCCACCCACATTAATTAATAGTTTGGAGAAATTTATCAAAATAGAATAAAATAATTATTAGTATCCCAGACATTTGTCTGGGAAAATATAGCAGAGACCAGGAAAATCAGGATATTCTCAAAACCTCCAATTTAGTCCCTGCTAAAAATTTAACTTTGTACCTTCCCGCCTTCTGAATTCTTATTGTGGTAACCACCCTGCGCTTAGAAATACAGTTAAACCCATAAACATCACTGACAAAGTCCAAGTAATCCGATTTAAAGTTATCTCTGCAGTCTTAGCGCTGGTAAATAATTGAGCTTGTCCACCAATACCACCTATTCCATCGCCTTTCGGGCTGTGTAATAAGACAAATACAATAATACCAATAGCCGATATAATCCAGATAATTTCTGCTAGTTGAACAACATTCATACTCTTGTTTCTAATGATTTAATTACAGTTCAAAAAATGTACTAATACTTAGTATTGAGGAAGCTTATAAACCAACCCGCACAGGAGTACGATTTGGTTTTAGCTCATACTCTGCCTTCTTAATGATTGACTTTCCAGTCATTTCAGCAGGTTGAGGCAGATTGAGAATTTCCAAAATAGTTGGTGCTATATCTGCCAAACACCCATTTTCTCGTAGTGGTACTTTTGTACCATGGCCAGGAATTTTGCTAACTTCTCCTTCTATCAGTATAAATGGAACTAAATTTGTAGTGTGAGCTGTCCAAGGGTTACCATCTTCATCCCACATGTATTCAGCATTTCCATGGTCAGCAATTATTATTGCTGTGCCACCTACTTTACTAATACCCTGTAAAAGTTTTCCCAGACAATGATCAACTGTCTGAACCGCATTTACTGCAGCATCCATCGCACCGGTATGACCGACCATATCAGGGTTAGCATAATTAATAACAATTAGAGAATATATTTGCTTTTTAACCGCAGCGATCGCCACTTCTGTCAAATCTTCTGCAGACATTTCCGGTGCTTCATCATAATGACTTACCATTGGACTTTGAACCAATTCTCGGTCTTCACCCTCAAATGGTTGTTCCAAACCCCCATTAAAAAAGTAAGTTACATGAGCATACTTTTCAGTTTCCGCAGTACGGAACTGACGCAGACCATGTTGGGAAATTACCTGTCCGAGAATATTATTAAAATTTTGAGGCTCAAAAGCCACTAAAACTGGAAAACTAGAATCATACTGAGTGAAAGTCAAAAATGTTAATGGTTGAATTGTTTGGCGTTCAAACCCATTAAAATCTGGAGCTACAAAAGCTTGAGTTAATTGACGGGCACGATCTGGACGAAAATTAAAGAAAATTACACCATCTCCAGGTTCCACAGCTCCTGGAGCTACTCTAACTGGGAGCACAAATTCATCTGTTATACCTTCAGCATAAGACTTTTGTAGTAAATCTGAAGCAGAACAACCCGTTCCATAACCATCCTGAGTCATTACTTCATAAGCTTTTTGAATTCTGTCCCATCGTTTATCCCGATCCATTGCATAATAGCGACCACTAACTGTAGCAATTCTACCTATGCCAATTTGATTAGTATGATATTCTATTTGTTTAAGTACATGAAGCCCTGACTTAGGATTTGTATCACGTCCATCAGTAATAGCATGAACACAAACATCAGAAATTCCTTTTGCCTTAGCCACATCCAGTAAACCCAATAAATGATTTACATGAGAATGAACTCCTCCAGAGGAACATAAACCTACTAAATGTAGTTTAGAATTACGCTCTATTACATCTTGACAAATCTTTTTAATAGCTTGGTTTTGTACTATTAAGCCATCTTCTATTGCATCAGAAATTCTCACTAATTCCTGAGGAACAACTCGTCCCGCTCCGATATTTAAGTGACCAACTTCTGAGTTACCCATTTGACCTTCCGGCAAACCTACTGCTTTCCCAGAAGCTTGAATTAAAGTTCTTGGATAAGCTTGCCAAAGACTATCAATATTAGGTGTTTTACCCACAGCAATAGCATTTCCATATTTTTCTTCTCGATAACCCCAACCATCTAAAATAATTAGTACAACCGGAGATATAGAACCATTCTTCATAATTTATTACCTATTTATTTATCCTAAATTGGTTTAATAATTAGCTGATCCAGAAGCTTAAATTAAAGTTTTTGGATAAGCGTACAAAAGACTATTTCTATGAGTTATTTTATCCAAAGCAATAGCATCTTCATTTTTTTTTCAATAGCTTCAATCATCTAGAATAATTACTATAACTATTACTCATAATTTATTACTTTATTATACCCTCCAAATCAGCTTGATACTGAAAAATATTAAAATACTATAATTTGAGCATTTTTTTATCTATTTATTAAAATATAAGTTATATACTTGATTAATCCGTTACTTTTTACTCTAAAATTTTTCTATTTCCTTATATTAATTTTAATTATTTCAACTAATCATAGGAAAAAATCAATATTTAAACCCCAAAGGTAAGATAAATAAATACTCTGAAATTTTTATAAATGATTTAATTTTAGCCACCATTTAGCTATCAGCCATAAAAACCCCCTATTAAAAACGAGGTTTAAATGAATATACAATTCCGGCCTAGAACGCAGCTTTTCTAGTAATACTAATTATATTATAGTTTAATTAATAAATTTTACTTCTAAAACTATAAAGAATAGTTTATAGCTGACGACTCAATTAGGACAAATTTTGATATTGTGGGAATGAAAAACTGAAAAATTTAATTATTAAGGCTACAATTAACTATCATATCAACTATATACAAACTAAACTTAAAATCAAGAAATTATTATTGTATTTTATCAGTTAAACAATATTAGCTTTTTGGATATTTAGATATGAATTTGCTCGCTATGAGTGACCTTGAGGTGCAACTTATAAGATAATCAGATGATCAAAGTGTTTATAAGCAAATCTGGTATCAGGTCTAAACTCCTTCTCTGATTCATCATCTCATTGCCAGACAATTACAAAAATCTAGTACAGTTACTAAAGTTACTACCTTGAGCGCATCATCAATTAACCTAGAAGAAAGAGAAAAAGTTCTCAAGTGAAACTTAGAAAAGCAGCTAGATTTTGGAAATTCAGGACAAGAACCTTAGCCAGTTGTATTAGTTCACCAGGGGTAGACAAATATGTTAAATTATACTTTAAATCTCAATACCAAAACTAATACAAGCAGAATCTTTAGTAGGGTAATTACTAGATATACAAGGCCAAAAGTTACCAAATATACTTAACTCCTCCTGAAACACAAGCCTCCATTGCTTGGTGCTCAAATACTAAAATAGTACAATAGTGGCAAGTGATAATAGTTTCGAAATATACCAATAAGGACATAGAAGAAAGTCACCGACTATTTCAGTATTTGAAATTACAAACTCTGTATTAGATGAACGTAGTTGTTAACTTAAACATTGTACAATTGAGCAAAATTATTGCTATCTTATTTAAGATTAGGCTTTTTATAATTGCCAATGCGTAAACTTTTATTAACAGCAATATTAAGTATATTCTCTCTATGGACAAGTGGATGCGAATCTCTTCCCTTTTTTAACAATAGAGAGACTTCTACCGTGAATACTCCTGAGGCTTCTCAAACTCCAAAGTTAGAACCTTCAGAATCTCCATCTCCAACACCTACTAATAAAGTATTTCCATCTCCAGATATTCCCCAAAAGTCAAAAACGGCAACAAATTTAACAAGATCTACAGACCCGAATGAAAGAAGTAAATCCTTAAAACAAGAAACTCAAATTTCAGATCCCTTCTCTGATTTACCAACTATCCCAGTGCCATCTCAAGACTCAGTACCTGGTGTTCCACGACTTCCTAAAGTAGATAGTCAACAAGTACCAGATCTTCCCACACTACCAAATATTGAATTATTCTCCTCTGGGAGACAAACACAGAGAAATCAACCGATAACACAGGGTCAAGATCCAACTGAAGTTGCTCAAGCACCAAATTTACAACAGCCATCTCAAACCAGAAGAACTATACCAGGAAATCAAAACCTAGGTTCCCCAAAACCTTCCTCTCAACCAAATATAACCACACCAGCTAGTTCACAACAGTTACCAAGTTTACCTGAATTGCCCTTACAACCAACCCCACCTGCTCAGTGGAGAGGTCCTGGTGTTCTACCTAAGCCCTTAAAGCTACCAAGCTCATCTACTAAACAATTACCAAGTTTACCTGAATTACCCCAACCAAGTCCACCTGCTCAGTGGAGAGGTCCTGGTTTTCCACCTCCACCACCACCTCCACCACCACCACCACCTCCTCCTCCACCTCCTCCAGATACTACTATTGCTGATGGCATAGAAGTTAGCGGGGTTGTGCAAGTAGGAAGTCAAAAACAGATTATTGTTAAAGTTCCTAGGGAAGCTACAAGTAGATATGTAACAGTTGGACAAAGGTTGGCTAATGGACAGGTATTGGTCAAGAGAGTTGACTTGAAGATGGGTGCTGACCCAATTGTTGTTTTTGAGCAAAGTGGTGTAGAAGTTTTCAAAGAGGTAGGAAGTAAGCCGACAACTACTGAAGGTTAAATGAAATGATTTATAAAAAATGCTAGAATTTATAAGAGTGTACCAAAATCCTTTGTGTTGCCCTGATGCATATTTCCTATCCTCTAAAAAGCACAGATATTTGTTAAGCAATTAAAACAAACAAGATTGCTGCTATATATATTAAGCAATCTTGATATTGACTAAGAAATAAATTCAAAAGTTTCTTCATTGAAAGAGGATAAAAAAGGAAATTTTAGATTTTAAGCCTCTTCTTTAAAGGGGGTAAAAAAAAAAGAAAATTTCAGATTTCAAGCCTATTTCTGGAGTTAATTATTAACTGATAGAGTGATAACTGATAAGGTGATAACTGAAATGACTATGCTGCTATCAATCAAAGAACTAAGAAAGATAATATTAACAGGTTCTTGCCTAGGATACATAATTATAATGTGGGATCCTCAGCCTTTAATGGGACAAGAACAAAGAGAAACACCTATTTGTACGGGTAACCCTCCCACAGGCAAAGTTAAGTGTAATTACCCCGGAGGAGATAATTATGATGGGGATTTTGTAAATGGAAGGCCAGAAGGAAGGGGTATATATGTCTATGCTAATCGCGATCGCTACGAAGGACAGTTTCGTGATGGTCGTCCTAATGGACAAGGTACTTTTATATTCTCCAATGATGCTAGAGTGACAGGAGTCTTCCAAAATGGACAAATTAGGTCTGGGACAATTATTTTTGAGAATGGCGATCGCTTTGTGGGAGAATTTAACTTAGTAAGAAATATCTCTAGTGGTGTTACTAGTAGTCAGCCTGTAGGTCAAGGGGAATTTATTTATGCCAATGGCGATCGCTATCAGGGAGAATTCTTTGCCGGATCTGCTTTTGGCCCAGGAGTGTTTACTCGTGCTAATGGAATGCGGTGTCAAGGAAATTTTTATAACGATGCACTAGATGGCAAAGGTAGTTGTATATATCCTGATGGAATTCGCTATGAAGGAGAACTAAGAGGTGGAATACCTCATGGGGTAGGAAGTATTATAGATAGTAAAGGAAAGCGATTTCCTGGAGTATTTCGTAATGGTCAAAGACAGGAAGAAACATAGTAATTAATATTACTAAATAAAAAAATTAAAGTATAAACAATTTGATTGTAGTTCAAGATAACTAAATCAAAGGTTAATATAAATTTTTAAAGTTAACATTAAAGATTAAATATAAGTAGGTAAACGTGAAAAAAACAATTTAGCTTAAGTTTATGAATTGGTATTATTACAGTGGTTTTCATTTGAACAAACCACAATTATATAAAAAATCCACAGCATCATCTTCAGTAATTTGAGTGATATGGCTGCTGCACTTACTCCGCCAAGGCTAAGTTAATAACTCGCTCTAATTGTTCTAAGGTTTTATCTCTATAAGAACCCAGGAATTTTTTTGATTTTGAACAGCATAGTTCTATAGGTAACTCTCTCTAGAGAATAAGTTGGTAAAAATATTAATTTAGTAAAATCTAAATTAGTTAATTGCAATAAAACTTAAAAAAAAATCAGACAAAAAAGAGATACGATAATATCATAATTTTACTATACTCTAGTTTAAGAGTTTAAGGAAAAAATCATGGTTAAACGTGGTTCTAAAGTTCGGATTTTACGCAAAGAATCCTACTGGTATCAGGATGTTGGTACAGTTGCTTCTGTTGACAAAAGTGGCATTAAGTATCCAGTTATTGTTCGCTTTGATAAAGTAAATTACGCTGGTTCCAGTGGTAGTCCAACTGGGGTTAATACTAATAACTTTGCTATAGATGAAGTTGTAGAGATTAGTTAACTATTGTTGAAGATTTAATATTTATTCACATAAGTTTATATATATTGATCTAGTTATACTGAATCAAGTTATATAGATTTTGGTAAAATCTGACAAATAGAGTAGTTTGTGGTGTCAAACCAGGCTACCGTCTAAGCAAATTCCTAATCAGTTACCTTTAGATATTTCTAGTAATTGAAACTTCTGTGAGTCCCGAGCCACCAAGACGACGGAAGTTCTTAAAAGCGTCTACAGGTTTTCTGTAGACATTGATAGATACCCCTCAGCCAATTAATCTTGCTGTACATTGTTAACAATTGTTAGCACTCATAATATTGGTATGAATTTTTGTTAGCATTTTCTGCGAAGTACTGCGAGAATAGTGGTCGGGTATCATTTCCATTTCTTTTAAAGTAGGAATTAGGAGCTTTGTCATTTCAAAACATTAAAAGTATGAGTAGCATTTAGCTAACTAACTGCTTACTTCTAAATTAAATTAGACAACTGACATACTCCCCGGCGTAAAAGCACGGGGACGATAAACCTCAATAATAATTCTGGCTTCAATGACAGAAGTTACTTAATCTATTTACTGAGCATTAGCATGGGTTTTTGTCTTCCCAAGAATTTCCCATAAGTCTAATGCTTCCATCTGTCCTATACTATTTTTATACTATTCAAGACTAACTATCTAGCCCTCCACGACTCAAGATGTTGTATTTATAGTTTTGAGGATATTAATTATAGCTTTTAAAATTATTATTTTTGATTTTGTCATATTCTATGGTATAATTAGACTAGAGTTTAATATATTAGTATTTTTCACGTCAATTTCAATCAGTTTTGTAGGGTTAATCTATAATCTAAATTTTTAGTTACTTTGGAAGTAAGCTTAATTTTTGTGAATCTATTGTGCTATAGTTTAGAATTAGTATAGATTTATTTCTTACAAGATATGGACTAGGTTAAAAACTACGGCATATAATCTAAAGAGTCCAGAATAATTTGTTACAGAAATAGAAAATTTGGCCATTGAAGAAGAGGCTCAGTTGGTGCCTTCAGATGGGGTGTCTATATAATAATAAATACTGTGAGAAATATTTAGTACTGTGCCAGAACTGCCGGAAGTTGAAATAGTAAAACAAGGTTTAAATCAACTGACTCTCAATAAAAGAATATTGGGTGGGGAAGTACTATTAGAACGTACGCTTGCTTACCCAATTTCTGTAGCTGATTTTTTGAGAGGGTTGGAAGGAAAAGCGATCGCCCAATGGCATCGACAAGGTAAATATTTACTTGCCCAACTTTATAAATGGGGCAAAAAAAACTCAAAACTTCAAGAATACGAAAATGAAGATGGTTGGTTAGGAGTACATCTACGAATGACAGGCCAACTCTTATGGGTAAACCCAGAAGAGAGTCTGCACAAACACACACGAGTAAGATTATTTTTTGGTCATAACTCTTCAGGAGATAAAGATAGCTCTAATTATGAATTGAGATTTGTAGATCAACGCACTTTTGGCAAGATGTGGGGAGTACCACCAGGAAAAGAAATATCTAAAGTTATAACTGGTTTGCAACAACTGGGTCTTGAACCATTTTCTCCAGAATTTTCTCCAAAATACCTTAATAAAAAACTTTACAAAAGACATCGACCAATTAAAACAGCTCTTTTAGACCAGACAACCATTGCCGGGTTAGGTAATATTTATGCTGATGAAGCTCTATTTCTCAGTGGTATTAGACCAACAACTATATGTAAAGATTTGACAGAAAAACAAATAGAACAATTACACCTAGCCATACTTAAAGTTTTACAAACTGCTATAAATGCAGGTGGTACAACTTTCAGCAACTTTCTTAATGTAAAGGGAGTTAATGGTAATTATGGAGGTGTAGCTTGGGTTTATAGTCGTGCTGGTCAACCATGTCGAATTTGTAATACACCTTTAGAAAAAATTAAACTAGCGGGACGGTCTACTCATTTTTGTCCTCAATGTCAAAAATAATAGGGAGTGAGGAAGATGAGAAGATGGGGATATTAAGACTAAACGACCAGTCCTAAACAAAAAATTGATGCACTAGGCTAGGGTCAGACTAGGGTCAAGTTTCGTCCCGGCGATAATAAATTGTAGTAGCAAAAAAAATGTCAACTAACCTTTAAGCTTCAGATCCTAAAAAACTTCTGTCCCTAAATAGTTCAGTCTATAAAAATATAAATATCCTTTAATTTTACCACATTAATCACCACTACTACTGTAGCAATGCAATCAGAACACGGGCAATAGGGAACTTGAGAGTTAAATAAAAAAATAAACTATATTTATTTAAAATTATACATATATAGCGATATTGTAGCAGTATGGGTAGTTTATAATATTATGTGAATAAGTAGCTTGGGTTTCTTTGCTATTTGAAGCTTGCTCCTGAAGATAATTTATAGACTGCGGTCAGTGGGATAAGGGTGAAACACCGAAGCTAACTCTCAAGCTGATAAGATTCCTGATCCATGTAAGTTTGGATAAGTTTAATAAAATGGGAAAAGATAGAATAAGTAAAGATCAAAAAAGATCAATTTATAATTTCCCTATTAGAATTTAATGTAGAAAAGACAACAAATGGAAATCATATATGGCAGAGATTAAAAAAGGTAGTTTAGTTCGTGTTGTGCGAGAAAAACTAGAGAATAGCTTAGAAGCGAAAGCAAGTGACAATAGGTTTCCTGCTTACATATTTGAGAGTCAGGGAGAAATTGTTGATACTAGGGGAGATTACGCTTTTATCAAATTCGGCAAAGTACCGACTCCGAATATTTGGTTGCGACTAGACCAGTTAGAAAAATTTGAGTAAAATTTTCTATAAACTTTAATAATATGTCAAAGGCAGGAGTCTTTCTTTCAATAAAGAACTTAAACAGGAGACTCCTGCTAAGTTTTTTCACTATGGGAATACCTCCGAAACCAAATTATGGGAATGGTAGATATAGCAGGACGAAAGTCAAAAGTTGCTAAGTCAGAATTCAGAAGTAATTTATGAGGGAGTTTTAATATTTTCAATGTTTAACGCTATACTCCGGCTACTATATATATTTTGGGCATTTCTGATTAGTAATGATCTATGGTAAGGTGGGAAGAGTATAAAATTTTAGATAGTACAGCAGAAGACGAATAGAATATTTGAGCATCTCAAGGGGTTTAGAAAAGTAAGCTATATAATATATAGGGCGTTTGCGTAAGTCCTGAAATATTCTAAAGTTTCGCTGCTGCGTTTTGTGTAGGGATATAAAACGCGGAAAGGTTGCGTCAGTAAATTGTCTAGGACTAACAACAAGGTTCCTAACTTCTAATGATTGACTACTGTCCAAATCTTAGCTTTGTGTTTCTTGTGGCCTTAAAAAGGCTGTAACTGATCAATTTCATTAATTTCAGGTATCTCTTGCTCTTTGGGAACATCTGGTAATTTTAGATCTGCATGTTTAATCTATTTGATTATGGTTGCATGATAAACTTCTGTTACTTTTTGGATAGCTCATCAACCCATGCAATTGAGATAAATCTTTAGATATAGTTCTTGAATCTGTGGTCAATAGGGTTTACTCTTAGATAATTCAAGGAATTGATGACCAAAGATTCGACATGGGAAATACTTTTGGCCACATATTCGTAGATTTTTCTTGGTTTGGGTGGAGTTACATTTCTCGAATTTCATGTTTTGAATTCTACAAAATTTATCATTACTTTTCAGCAACGCCCGAAAAAAAACTAATTATAGTATTGAAAATTTCATTTTAACATTACGCTATATGTACTGTGTTTGGGTAAGTCCTGATAATAATATTGTTAGTATGACAATATACGGAGAACTATAACTACCACCAAAATTCAACGCCAGATTAAACCTAGTAATAGAATTCTGTTCCTGTTTGCTATCGCCATACCTTACTCTATTGCGCATAGCCAAAATAATATTGTCAACTGTAAAAATTCCTACTCTTCTAAGCAAACCAAACTACTCTAACTATTTATACTATGACCACACTTTCCTCTATTACAGTTAGCGTTCCTGCAACTACTGCTAATTTAGGCCCCGGTTTTGACTGCCTCGGTGCTGCTATTTCCTTATATAACCGCTTCAAGTTCTCTATTGCGGATAGCGCAATAGAAGTAAAAATCACTGTTACAGGCAAAGAAGCTCCAAAAGTCAGCACAGATAGAAACAATCTTGCCTATCAAGCATTTGTAAAGTTATATGAATATATCAATCAAACTCCCCCATGTGTACTAGTAGAAATTGATTTGGGTGTACCATTGGCCAGAGGATTAGGAAGTTCGGCTACCGCAATAGTCGGAGGTTTGCTAGGGGCAAATCAACTAGCAGGTAGTCCTTTAAGTCAAACTGAAGTGATGAATCTAGCGATCGCTATTGAAGGACACCCAGATAATGTTGTACCTGCCTTACTTGGTGGCTGTCGTTTAACTGCCTCTACCTCCAAAGGTTGGGTTGTATGCGACATTCCCTGGCATCCTGATATTGTGCCAGTAGTAGCAATTCCAGATTTTGAGCTTTCAACAACAGAAGCGCGACGAGTTATACCAACAGAATACATTCGTTCTGATGCTATATTTAATTGTGCTCATCTGGGAATTTTGTTAAGAGGCTTAGAAACTGGTTATGGAGAATGGTTACAAGCGGGAATGCAAGATAAAATTCACCAACCATACCGTAAATCTCTAATTAAAGGATATGAATATGTGCGTTCTGCTGCTTTAAATGCTGGTGCCTATGAAATGGTCATTAGTGGTGCAGGTCCGACTTTATTAGCGTTAACAAACTCACTCACAAGTTCAAAAGTAATAGCAGCAATGACTGGTGCTTGGGAAAACCAAGGAGTAGTTACACAAGTACAAGCTTTAGAAATTAATACTAGAGGTGCAGTTTTTAGTTAGGATAATTCTTAAATCTAATATAGCTAAAATTTTGACAATAGGGAATTAGAAGAGAGGTAAACTTAATTCCTTATATATGTTTTCGCTTACTTTCTAATTTTATTGGTAGGAGAAAATAATTACTTGATTTTGAGATTTTTATGGTTTTATGTACTGATACTCATATATAGTAATATTTGTAATTTTGCTACTTAAGATGGATTTAAATTTAGTTTCATAAAGTCTTGATAAAAAACCTAATATATTCATTTTTATTAATTTTTATTTGCCATTACTAACTCTTTTTTAGAGTATTTTTAGCTATTGCAAAAGTTTTTTTAATTAATAACTAATAAACCAAAAGTAAGGTTTGTTGGGAGGGCCCTGCACTACTAATAACAGAACCCTCTGCGAAAACACTATAACCGTTCTATTCTCAATAAGTATTTTCTTTAAGTTGAAGTATTTTTCAGTTTATTTGGTAAATAATATTTTATATATAGCTTTCAGCTAGCTTGCCACCCCCTGAGTCTAAAAGAACAAACATTACTTCACGAAACTACTGTTTCCCCCACCACCTGGAGTTTCAATTACAAATACATCACCTATATTCATCTCAACAGTGGCAGTTCCCCCCAACTCTTCAACTTTCCCATTACTCCGTTCCACATAATTTTTCCCTACTAAGCCATCACCCCCACCATTTAAACCAAGGGTAGAAACAGCGCGATGACCTGATAATATTCCAGCAGTCATGGGTTCCAAAAAACGCATCCGCCGAACTACTCCATTACCACCTTTATATAAACCTTTACCCCCGCTCCCAGAACGAATAGCAAAGCTTTCCAATAATACTGGAAAGCGCCACTCCAAAACTTCGGGGTCCGTTAAGCGGGAGTTAGTCATGTGAGTATGCACTGCATCAGTGCCATCAAAGTCTGTACCTGCACCGGAACCCCCACAAATAGTTTCATAATATTGATATTTACTATTACCAAAAGTGAAATTATTCATAGTTCCTTGAGATGATGCCATTATTCCCAAAGCATTATATAAAGTATCTCCGATCCCTTGAGAAGTTTCTACATTTCCTGCTACTACTGCTGCGGGATATTTTGGGTCTAACATACTACCTTGAGGAATAATAATTTCTAATGGTTTCAGACAACCTGCATTAAGAGGAATATCATCATCAACTAGAGTACGAAAGACATATAATACTGCTGCTTTACAAACTGCAGTTGGTGCGTTGAAGTTATTGGAAAGTTGAGGAGATGTACCTGTAAAATCTATTTTTGCACTAAGATTTTTTTTGTCGATACTAACAGCAACTGAAATTTTATTGCCGTCATCTAGGATAGAGGTTGCAGTTTTGTTCGTGAGTGATGAAGATAATTTTTTGATAGCTTTACGTACTGAGCTTTCGGCGTTATCTTGAACAAATTTCATGTAAGCTTGTACGGTTTCTAAGCCATAATATGCCGTCATTTTTTGTAGTTCTTGTACACCTTTTTCATTGGCAGCTACTTGTGCTTGTAAGTCGGCAATATTTTGCTTAGTGTTTCTAGCAGGATATTTGCCGGAGCTGAGAATTTTTAATAGTTCTGTTTCTTGAAATTTTCCGTCTTTTACAAGTTGGAAATTATCTATTAGTATTCCTTCTTCTTCAACTGTTTTGCTGTGGGGAGGCATGGAACCGGGGGTAATTCCACCAATGTCTGCATGATGTCCGCGAGAGGCGACATAAAATATAGGGGTTCTTATTTTTTCTCTATTTTTAAGAGAAGTTAGGGAAATATTTGCCTCATTCTCCGAAATCAATTTTTTATTATTAGGAAAGTTTATATACTTTGATTTTTGAGTAATATAATTATTGTTTAAAGTAATATTTGTATCGGATACAATTTCTTCGGTATAGTTGGTTTCAAAAAAAATATTATTGCTCTTGTTTTCCAAGTTATCCTTTGCAATTACAGAAGAATTTTTGGGTTTTTCTAGAGTTGAAAACACGGGAGTAATAACTGTTATATCTGGTAGATGAGTACCGCCATTATAGGGATTATTTAAAACATAAACATCTCCTGGTTTGAATGTGTTACCTTTGTCATAAATTAAGGCATTAACACTTTCGCTCATAGAACCTAAATGTATGGGAATATGAGGAGCATTGGCAACTAATTCACCATCTTGGTCAAATATAGCACAGGAAAAGTCGAGGCGTTCTTTAATATTTACTGATGAGCTGGTATTTTGTAATGTAATTCCCATTTGTTCAGCGATCGCTCGAAATAAGTTATTAAATATTTCTAGCATTACTGGGTCTGCTGAAGTTGAAGTTTTTGTTTGAAACTTAGTGGTTAAATATATAGATTTTTCTGTAGTTTTACTTTTGGTTAATATCAGGTGATTTTTGGCATTTAATTCTGCTTGCCATCCCGGTTCAATAACATTAGTTCCGGTTTTTTCGACTATTAAAGCAGGACTATTAATTTTGTCTCCTGGTTGTAGATTTTCTCTTAAATAAATAGGAGTATCATGCCATTTTTCTGCCGTGTATATTTGTGTTGTTGTAACTGGAGTTGTAGGAGATTTTTGGTTAGGATATTTTTCTATTTCTTCGGGAGTTTCCATATGCTGAATAAGTTCTAGAGAAACAGCTTCAACTATTAAGGATTTTTCTGTCATTATAAATCCATATCTTTGTCGATGAGCTGTTTCAAATTCAGCCTTTACTGTATAGATATTTTTAGCAAAGTCTACTATTAATACTGAGTCACTACCTTGATATTTGAGGCGAACTTTAGATAATACTGAATGACAAAAAATAGATTCTAAATCTGAATCTTGAGAGGAGAAACTTCCTGTGATTAACTCTTGTTTTGTTTCCATTTCTAGCGTAGTAAAAATTTGCTCTAACTCTAGTAATAATTCAGGAGTTAATGTTTTTTCAACTGCTTTTTCTTTCATCACTCGGATATCTGCTAATCCCATACCATAAGCTGATAAAACTCCAGCATAAGGATGGATAAATATTTTTTTCATGCCCAAAGAATCAGCAATTAAACAAGCATGTTGTCCTCCCGCTCCGCCAAAACAACAAAGTGTATATTCAGAAATATCATAACCCTTTTGGAGAGAAATTTTTTTAATTGCATTTGCCATTTTTTCGACAGCGATCGCTAAGTATCCACTTGCTACTTCTTCCGGTTTTCTACTATCACCTATTTTTGCTGTTAATTGAGCAAACTTTTCTTGAACAATCTCTAAATTCAAGGGTAAATTTCTATCTTTACCAAAGACCTTAGGAAAAAATTCTGGCTGTATTTTTCCCACCATTAAATTACAATCTGTCACTGTTAAAGGTCCGCCTTTTCCATAAGCAGCCGGCCCAGGATTTGCTCCTGCAGATTCAGGTCCAACACGATAACGGGCACCATCAAAAAATAAAATTGAACCTCCACCAGCAGCAACAGTATGTATCGACATCATAGGAGTTCGTAGACGTATTCCAGCAATTTCTGTTTCAAATTCTCGTTCATATTCTATTATTTGATTTGCAGCTCCAGCATAATGAGCAACATCAGTAGATGTGCCACCCATATCAAAGCTAATTATTTGATAAAAACCTGCATTTTTACTTGTTTGAACTGCTCCAACAATTCCACCAGCAGGACCAGATAATAGACTATCTTTGCCTTGAAATTTATGAGCATCTGTTAAACCCCCATTTGACTGCATAAACATTAATTTAACTAAGTTAATATCTGGGGAATTGCTACTATTTAAAACATCCTTTCCCTGTTTCTTATTACCTCCTGATTTTTCTAGTAAAAAATCACGAACTTGATTAACATATCGTCGTAAAATTGGTGATAAATAAGCATCAACTACAGTAGTATCTCCCCGACTAACTAATTTCATTAAAGGACTAACTTCATGGGAAACAGATACTTGAGTAAATCCAATTTTTTCAGCAATTTCTTGAATTTTTTGTTCGTGTTTTGGGTAGCGATAACCATGGATCAATACAATAGCACAACTTCTAATTCCTTCATTATATGCTGTTTGAAGTTGAGAAATTAACTCTGTTGTTTGAAGTGGAATTATTTCTTCGCCTTTAGCTGTATAACGTGACTCAACTTCGATGACTTTTTCATAGAGCATTTCTGGCAAAATAATTTGTCGAGCAAAAATATTAGGGCGGTTTTGATAACCAATTCTTAGTGCATCTTTAAAACCTTTATTAATGACTAAAACTGTGCGATCGCCTTTTCTTTCTAATAAAGCATTTGTAGCAACAGTTGTACCCATTTTAATTACTTCTATTTCTTTTAAAGGTATAGGTTGATTCTGAGAAATTTTTAATATTTCTCTAATTCCTTGAACTGGTGCATCAGGGTAGTGTTCTGGATTTTCTGATAGTAGTTTATGAATAATAATTTTACCCTCGGGAGATTTAGCAACTATGTCTGTGAATGTACCCCCACGATCAATCCAAAATTTCCAACGGTTATTAGTCATCAATATCTTAGTTATATTCATATTTATTTTATGTATAATAATTATATCTTTTTTAGTCAAAATTTGTAAAATTTATAGCTGTGCTACCTAATACTTAAAATAAACTACAAATCTATAAAAACTAGTATCCAATAAGGATATAGCTGACACACTTTTTTCGCCAATATGATTTGATAGAAAAAAATACTGAAAAAGTGATGGCAGGTAAAGTGCTAAAAAATGGGGTTTAGGCTATATTAAATCTCTAAAAATTGTGTATAGAACAACATGTTTATTACAATAATTGGGGAGATTTTGCCTTTTCTTTACAATTACTTAGAATGATTAATTTAATAGAAATCTCAGGATAAATACTAAAGCTAAAATCCACATAACACTTGTAGTTTCCTGTGGTTTACCTTGAAAAGTTTTTAGTAAAGGGAAAGTAATTAGACCAAAAGCTAATCCTTCAGCAATAGAATAACTTAAGGGCATCATAATAATCGTTAAAAAAGAGGGAATAGACTCTCCAGGATCATCCCAAAGAATATTCTTGACAGCACTCATCATTAAGATACTAACAATCAGTAAAGCAGGTGCAGTAGCAAAAGTAGGAATAGCAGATAATAGAGGAATAAAAAAGATAGCAACAACAAATAAAAGTGCTGTAACTACTGCAGTAAATCCGCTACGCCCTCCTTCAGAAATCCCTGATGCGGATTCAATATAAGTAGTAACAGTGGAAGTTCCCATAATTGCTCCAGCAGTTGTACCAATAGCATCTGCCATTAAAGCCCTATTTACTCCAGGAAATTTCCCTTTCTTGTTAATATATCTTGCCTTGGTACCTAGTCCAGTAAGTGTACCTACAGTATCAAATAGATCTACAAAAAGAAAAACTAATACAATACGAAAGATTTCCCAAATATTAATCTGCCATATTTGGGTTAAACCGACAAAAGCTTGACCAAACAAATCTGTGGGCAATTGTGGTATACTCATAATACCTTTAGGTGGGGGAGTTAACCCAAAAATCCATCCTAATAATGAGGTGGCAATAATGCCCCAGAATAAAGCACCTTTGATCTCTCGAACGACAAGGGCAAAAGCAATTAAAATTCCTGTGATCGCCACTAAAGTTGTTGGTTGAGTTAAATCTCCTAAAGTGGTTGTGGTTGTCTCAGATGGAGCAATTAAACCTGCGTTCTTAAGAGCAATATAGGCAATAAATAAACCAATTCCTGCGGAGGTAGCGTGTTTAATACAGTCGGGAATAGCAGTAATAATTTTATTGCGAACGTTAGTAACAGTTAACCCAATAAAGATTAATCCCTCAAGCAAAATTGCAGCTAAGGCAACTCGCCAATCAATCCCTAATTCCAAAACTACAGAAAAAGCAAAATAGGCATTTAGTCCCATACCAGGAGCTAGAGCAAAAGGATATTTAGCATAAACTCCCATAATCAAGGTTGCTATCACAGCCGAAATTGCTGTAGCAATTACCAATTCTCCAAATAAATCTCCAGGCTTTTCTAGAAAAATGGCATTAGATAAAATGCTAGGATTGACCACTAAAATATATGACATTGTCATAAAGCTAGTAATTCCAGCTATAATTTCGGTACGAAAATTAGTCTGAAGTTGTCTAAATCGAAAAAATCTAGCTATAGGATTTTTGTCTAATGCAGAGTTTGATTCATTTGTAGAAATAACTTTCTTTGATTTATCTATTTCTTTAGTCATTTTAATCAGCTAATTACTAATAATTTAAGGTCTCTGTCACAATTGAATTTGGGTAACACTAACAAGAGTTGCTCTGTTTAAGCTGAAGAGGAGGTAAACAATAGCTTGGGAATGTGCTTTAATGATAGTTTGGGAAATCCAATTGATTTACTATAACCAGACAGTGCAAAGTTTTTGGAAGAACTATTGCTCAGTTAGCCTTACAGTACTTCCCTTAGAATTAAACTCATACTTTGATAGCTATAGCTGCTGTATAGACTCTCACAATAATACTTTTATTCTTAAGCACCAAATAGTTTTTTAGGAAAATTTTGTAGTCTTCAGTTAAGGTTGTCTTGAATAAAATAATTAAGCGTTCGCGGAGCGTGGCGGAGTAACTGGTCTGCATAAAGCAAAACGTGAAGATCCCCGAAATTTTCATGCTCTATACTATAGCAGATTTTGGGCAAATGATGTACGGCTGTATTTGTTAAAAATAATGTATTCGGGCATCTTATCCCCGTAACTAAACCTTATACAGAAAGAAATAGCTGTATGTATAATGTCTTTTTGTATGTCCTGATCATATTGCTTCAAATAATACTTTTGTCAATCTGATCACCTCAGATAATCTTGTGCCCTCAACCACTCAATTGTTTTCTCTTTTTCTTCGGCTTTAAACTCACCAAATCTTCCAAAATAGCTGAAGCCTTAAATTTTATGTGTCATAAACCATTGTCAAAAGTGCTGCTTTCCCATTCACTCATCAAACTATGATAAATATTTAACAATTATTTGACTTTATGCAAGGATTTTCATACAAAATTATTTTTACTGCCAAGGGTCTTTTAATTTATTTGGACTATACATATTTGATTGATAAAATTATCCAGTTCATCTAGAGTATTCCCTTTTTATCTTTTTCATACGATATGTTATTATTAATATTATATCTGTTGCAACCAATATGGGATTGCTATAGTTTTGTTTTTGGCAGTAAAAGGAAACTAATATATAAATATCACTATGTTTACAGAACTATCTATGAGTTTATTTTTTTATTATCCTTATTACTGATGAGTAAATACTTATATTTTTTGTTATCTACTAGCATTAATTTGTAAAGCAGTTATTCTCTCAGAATTAGCGAATACTCCTTCTCCTTCCATTTGACTTATAGGTGGTTTAATCTCTATTTTCATAATTTTCTCAGTATAAATACAAACTGTTTGATCCATTAAATGAAAGGTAATCCAAGGTTGTTTAAGTAAGTCTTGTAATTGTGTTTGAAATTGTTCTACATTAGCTGGGAAACTAAAGGTTTCTGTATTACCATCTATATAATAAAATTTTATTTGGATACTACTTTCTTGAGTATATTCAGCAAATGAACCTTTCATTATATTTACTCCTAATCATTTGAAAATGGTATAATAAGCAGTAATAAATTAATCAAATATAGTATAAACTTTTGATATAGAAAAAAAACTTAAAATTTTTTAAGAAAACCAGACAACCTGAATAATAGTTACCACTTAGTCAATAAAATTTATACTAACCTATCCTTGGTCGTTATGATTAAATCTACTCATATCTCCCAGACAGCTACAACCTTACTATCTCTAAACATAGCCCCTACTCAAATTATTCGAGGTAAAAATGCTCTGGCCCAATCAGGAGAGGCGATCGCTCGTATTGGCCATCATCCCCTAATCGTTGGGAGTCCTCGCTCTTTGAACATCATCCTGCCCCACCTCCAACCCTTATTACAAATCCATAATTTAAAATTCACCCAAGCTAACTATGGTTCAGACTGTAGTGAAACTAGTTTAGCCAATCTTTCTCAAGCTGTAGCCACACAAAAACCAGACCTAATAATTGGTATTGGTGGTGGTAAAGCTCTTGACACAGCAAAACTCCTAGCTTATAAATGTCATTTGCCCATAATTACCATTCCCACCTCAGCAGCTACTTGCGCAGCTTGGACAGCATTATCAAATATCTACTCAGACCAAGGGGCCTTCTTATACGATATAAGTTTAGCTAAATGTCCAGAATTGCTAATTCTAGATTATGGAATTATTAAAACTGGCCCTTCACGGACTTTAGTGGCTGGTATTGGAGATGCGATCGCCAAATGGTATGAAGCTTCAGTCTCTAGTGGCCATTCAGAGTCAACAATGATTATTTCTGCTGTCCAACAAGCCAGAGTACTAAGGGATATCCTTTTTCAAAAATCAACTTTTGCCCTAGAACAACCAGGAGGAGAAACCTGGCAAGAGGTTGTAGATGCAACAGTATTATTAGCAGGTTTAATTGGAAGTATTGGTGGTGCACAATGTCGGACTGTGGCAGCCCATGCTATTCATAATGGCCTCACTCATTTATCTGCTAGCCATGAAAAATTACATGGAGAAAAAGTCGCTTATGGTATATTGGTTCAGCTAAGGTTAGAAGAAATGCTACAAAGCAATCAACTAGCTGCAACTGCTAGACAACAACTGTTAAAATTCTATAATCAGATTGGTTTACCAAAAAGCTTAAATGACTTAGGCTTAAAAGAAATTACTTTATCTGAATTACGCCATGTTGCTGAAGTTGCTTGTCATCCAAATTCTGACATTCATCGGTTACCATTTAGAATAATTCCAGAGCAATTAGTAGCAGCAATGGTTTCTACAACAGTCCCATTAGAGCTAGAGAAATAAAATTTCAGAACTAACTCATATATTGTTGATATTACTACAACCTCTCAAATGTAGAATGTAGAAATTTTTTATAGTTTTTTCTTATTCTAGATGTTTAAAACTTCTAATATATTGATGTTAATCAATTGATTAATAATGAATATAGAAATTCACCTATTGGTTTTGAAAATCTTTATAACATCGTAAATTAGTAAATAGATTTATCCGATATTTATAGTATCTTTAATAGGTTGAAATATTCTTATAAAAACTTACCGAACAATTGGGTCTTTTGCCTCCCCCTTCTTGGGAAAATTTTTAGTTCGTTTTAAATAAATCAATAAATATGTTATCACTATGTATTCGATTAACCCAGCAAAAAGGGTACAAGCACTACCACCTTATGTTTTTGCCCGTTTAGATGAGTTGAAAGCTCGTGCCCGTGAACAAGGACTAGATTTAATTGATTTGGGAATGGGGAACCCGGATGGGGCTACCCCTAAACCAGTTGTAGAGGCTGCCATTGCTGCTTTACAAGATTCTACCAATCACGGTTATCCACCTTTTGAAGGTACTGCTAGTTTCCGCAAAGCAATTACTGATTGGTATTTTCGTCGTTATAGTGTAAAACTTGACCCTGATGGAGAAGCTTTGCCACTTTTGGGTTCTAAAGAAGGCTTAACTCATTTAGCTTTGGCATATATAAATCCAGGAAATTTAGTTTTGGCACCTAATCCTGCCTATCCCGCCCATTTTCGTGGTCCTTTAATTGCTGGTGGTAAGGTTCATAGCATTCTACTGAAACCAGAAAATGATTGGATTATCGATCTGGCAGATATTCCCGATAGTGTTGCAGAGCAGGCAAAAGTTTTCTACTTTAATTATCCTAGTAATCCTACTGGTGCTACAGCTCCACGAGAATTTTTTCAAGATATTGTTACTTTTGCGAAAAAGTATGAAATTTTGCTAGTTCACGATTTATGTTATGCTGAGTTGGCTTTTGATGGTTATCAGCCTACCAGTTTATTACAGATTCCTGGAGGAAAAGATATTGGTGTAGAATTCCACACTATGTCAAAAACTTATAATATGGCTGGTTGGCGAATAGGTTTTGTAGTCGGTAACTCTAACGTTATTCAAGGGTTACGTACTTTGAAAACTAATATGGATTATGGTGTTTTTAGTGCTTTACAACTAGCAGCTAAAACTGCTTTGCAGTTACCGGATGAATATTTATCTCAGGTTCAAGAACGTTATCGCCAACGTCGAGATTTTCTGATTCAAGGTTTAGGCAAATTAGGTTGGAATGTACAAAAAACTATGGCAACTATGTATTTATGGGTTCCTTGCCCACCAGGTATAGGTTCTACTGATTTTGCTTTGTCTGTCTTACAAAAAACTGGGGTCGTGGTCACTCCTGGAAATGCTTTTGGTAGTGGTGGTGAGGGTTATGTGAGGATTAGTTTAATTGCTGAGTGTAAACGTTTAGATGAAGCATTAAATCGGTTTAAGAAAGCAGGTATTTATTATCAATAAACATCGTGAGAAATCATGTAGAGATATTCCGTGAAACCTCCCTAGCAGAGTTTTACTAGCTATTAGATTTTGCTAGATGAATGCTTGATTCCTCCCGGACTGTTACGCGCGGGGGGCTATTAGCAGCCGAAACTCTGATACAGGTTGACTTTTTTCACTTAGCACGTCCTCCGTGATCCAAAAGCCAGGTGCTTTTTATGTCCCGCAGCAAAACCTAATACTAGTCTTATATTTGCCTGGTGCATCCGTTTTTTTGTCTCGGACTGCCCCCACAATTAAACAAAAGTATGGAACGAGTTGGAAAAACTTTACTGCCAAAGTCAAGACCCAATAGAAGGAAGTAGATTATAAATCCTCTGGTTAGTAGCTTTATGCCACAAAGTAGGACCAGTGGCTGAGATGACTTAATTATCAGCATGGTTAAATTTTCAGAAATTTTAGGGCGCTATAACCAATTGCAATTGGGTTTTGATGAATTAAAAGATCGTCGCCATCAACATCAGGGGCGCGAGACTAAACTCTCAGAAATAGACCAACCTGAGCACATGGCAAGCACTATAAGAGCTACCCGTAGATGGAAGTTTATATAATGAACCCAAAAAAAGTTGGTGTAGAAGGGCGAGGCTTTAAACTAAATTTTTGGGTAAGTTTTTGTATTAACATTCTGTGTATGCTATTACTTTTATTGTTCTGATTAATTACTTACTGTGTCATCAAAAATTAGATATGCTGTTGTATATGGGACAATTTATCCTTTAACATTTCGCCATAAATTTTGTTTTTAAAGACTCATATCTTAAATCAGGATTGATTTTATCATGGCTGGTATTTTCGATTTGGGTTTGCTAAGGAGCGTGTTCCTATAATTCCTGTAAGATTTAAGTAAATATTAATGAGTTACAGCATAATTAAAATTCATATTTTGGCCAGTAATATAATTATGTCATTTCCATCCAAGCCAGACCCTTGAGAAGGAGTTAAAAAAATGGAATTACCCAGAGCAACTACTAGCCCATGTCTTTTGGTGATCAATTACAGCTAATATTTTCCTGTTCCGTACTACTGTTTTTCGCTCCTGCACTTATGTTAATGACCACGGCCAATAGTAACATCTGTAATAGATATTTAGCGGGACTTTAGCAAATTTCAAGCCCAAACAAAC
>ENA-UENU01000096-UENU01000096.1-marine-metagenome-genome-assembly--contig:-NODE-96-length-24332-cov-165.182682_pt1 | contig 24332 bp, 16 predicted proteins | sample MGYA00237877_ERZ529326 | MGnify/ENA primary metagenome ERZ529326 (study PRJEB26372, sample SAMN05368344) | marine metagenome | biome: cultured habitat; feature: ocean water; material: water; isolation... | reverse complement strand
GTTATAGGCTTGCCCATTCTTACTAACATATAACCCCCCTTCAGAACTAGTCCAAGCTGCTTCAAAACTAGTATAAACCGCACCAGTGAGGGGATTAAAACTAACAAAATCGCCCAAAAGCAGATTTGTGTTGCTATTATTACCATTAGCGTCCCTTACGAATACGTTTCCAGTCCGGGCGGGCCTAAGTGTGGTTACTTTGCTTACGTCCTGATCAACACCAGCAGCAGTGATATCTATGCGGAAAATTAGACCAGTAGTGCCGACACCAAAAAGATAGTCTTTGCTATCAGCGTTAACATAGGCTACGTCTTCCGGTATATCATTCCAGTTCGTGTCAATCCAATTAGTATCTATCTTACCTGTAGAGACGTGACTTGGATCAGTAAGTTTGATCCGGTACACAGATGAGTTTATACTATCCTCATCCTCTGACTTAAAGACTACCCATAAATAACCCTTGTCGTCTACATCTCCAGCAGCAGGTTTTGAGCTGTTAGCTGTAGTAAGAGTAAAAGCATCGGCGCTGTTGCTACTTGTACCACCACTGCTTGTGACATATTCAACAGTACCGGTTGAGTCTATTCTCACAAGTCTATGACTAGTGCCAGTAACCCTTTCCATGGCATACATGTAATTATCAGCACGGTTAAGACCAGCTGCATTTATGTCTTTGCCAGTATCACCAATTTCGATAAACTGTCTTGTTAATGGGTTCAGCTCTTTGAGTATACCTTCTTTGATTTGATATACTGCTGGTCTGTCGTCAAAAGCTGCAAGAACATAACCCCATGTTCTTTGTATCTGTTTAGTGAAAGGTACAACTACCTGCAACTCACCTCTAACAAACCCCAACTCCCAGGTAGCACCAAAAGCAATACTACCAATTAACTTCGCCGAAGCCGCAATATTCGCCCCTGTCAGCTGATGTAGTTTTTCAATAAATTCCCTACCACAATTTCCCGCAGCTACATAACATCCATAGATCAATATATTATTTACAGAGAGGGCTTCTAACTGAAGCATTATAGTATGACTACTCTGAATACTCTTGATATTGAATCTACCATTACCCAAAGATAAACAGCCCGGGGTACCATGACATACTATATGTATAGATAAGACCTGAGGCTGCTCTTCGAGAGCCCTAAAAATTTGCCCAAAACCATCGGAAGAAGGGTCAATAATAACTACTTTTATTCCTGGTAAAACTCCATTAGCTAACCTCTGGTAGCCTCCTACACTGGAGTCGATAAATACTATTTCTTCTGGATAATCTATTTCATTTGGGACATAACTAGTTTTGCTGAGTCTTTCAATATATGAGTGAGAGATATTAAAGCTAGACATTATTGGACACTCCTGATAAGCAACAATAGAGCTTTACTTAAGGTTTTTATATAAAAAGTTTAATAATAATATTAGATTAACTTAACTATTGAGAAATACTTAGTTTTCTTCTCAAGAATAATCAAGTCAGATTTTTTTTAAAGTTAATAAGTTTAATTTTCTGAGTCTTAAATAGGCAGGTTTGTTGAATGAATATTTAGTCTTCTCAGAGCTAAGTATTCTTAACTAATTTCAGATAGTTTAATTAGAGGATAAGTTACAAGGTCTCGGAGTTAGTAAATCAAAAGATGAAACCTTCAAAGTGATTCCTTTGTGATAGTGGGAAAAAACTATTAATAACTAACCAAAGTTGATAACAGGTGTTACCTGAAAAGGAAAATCATCTTCACAATGACCAACCGGAAAACCTATAAGAAAATATCAATAAAATAAATCTTAGGGTCTACTCCATCTTTTTGAAAGAGAGTCACAGAAATTATTAAATTTTGCCATGAACCTACTCCTCATCTATCTAATGCTAGGATTAAATGTTTTATTGATAAACCCCCTTTTCCAGCCTATTTAGTCCTCCGAGGATTCCATGAGTTAGGGATCCACAGTCATAATTATACTTCATATCTCGGAAAATTAAACACCAGTATTTTGATTGACTAAGAAAACCCTGAGTATCCCGAAATATCGATTAATTTTCATTATGAACCAACTCCTAATCTATCCTATACCAGAATTTAATATTTTATTTAAAGACCCTTTTTCAAAACCTCGTTAATCTTCTGAGTTTTGGGTAAGTTAGGGATAATCAGAAAAAGAATTATACCCTTCAGTGGAAAAATTTATCTCAAAAACTTGAGCTTACTAAAGAAAAACTTAGTCTCGAGAAATATAGATTAATTTTCACCATCAATAGAGTCCTAATATATCCTATGCCAGAATTTAATATTTTTTTTAAGATACCCTCCTTCAAAGTCTAGTTCATCATTTTGGTTTTAGTCGGTTAGCTAGAGTCAGTTGTTTTTTACCCATAAACTTAACCCTATCCTACAATCAAGATTCAATTTCTTAATCTAACTTACAAGTACTTTTTTAGACATCAGTATTTTTACTTAAAAAAATAAATTTTCCAAATGTATTATAACAGATAAGATTAAACAAAATTATAGTGCAAATAATCCACCCTATAGCAATTTTCCCTAAAAAAAAATAAACCCTCACTTCTACCACTTGTCAGATAAAAAATATTTAAAATTTATACTTTTTATTCCCTCCAGCATTTTTCCTATTGCTTTCCAAAACAGTCAAGCATATAGTCTAAATACTGAAAAACTCAAACAAACAAGCAATAGTATTATTGAGCCCAATATCCCTCAGTACTTTCACTGAAAGCAAAAAGCAGTAAGTTAATATAAACTATAACATAAGCAAGAATTAACCTAAGCCCAGAAAAAACCCAAGCCCAGAAAAACTTATGGAAATAACCCAAAGTATCCATGCCGCTCTATTAGTTTCAGACCTGAAAAAAGCCCAACATTTCTACGGCCAAATTCTCGGTTTATCAAAAGTAGACCGCCCCCTCAACTTTCCGGGGACCTGGTATCAAGTGGGTAACTTCCAAATACATCTAATAGTATCCTCAGAAATAATTCCCGACATAGTTAACCCAGAGAAACTAGGTAGAAACAGACACTTAGCATTTTCAATTATTGACTTAGAGAAGGCCAAAACAAAACTCTTAGCAAATAACTGCCCAATTCAAGGAAGTGCTTCCGGCCGCGCCGCCTTATTTACTCAAGACCCTGATGGTAATATTATAGAGCTAAATCAAAAATAGACAAAACCAAGGTTGAAAAGTTAAAAATAATAGCCTATTAGTCATTCCCTACTTCCCATTTATACTACTTTAATATAATGTTGTTTCTTCCCTTATGATATAGCCTGTGAAAATTATTGCATATTCATACACCGATCCTCTGCAGGGACCAGCACCAGACCAAACTATTTGGGGATGGGAAATTGACCAAATATATGAAGACCTAGGCGATCGCCAACAACTTGAAAAACTGCTACAGGACTCCGAAGCCGAACCACCTAACTATCTCCTAGTTCAGGAACTAGAGGAACTAGGAAACTCAGTAGAAGAAGTGTGTAACCGCCTGGCTCAACTAGAAAGTCTGAAAATAAAAACGATCCCCCTAAAATCAGAAATCAAAATAAACCAACCCTGGCCCAGCACATCGAACATAACGAAAGCCGAGCTACTGAAACTCCTGAACGAAATTCGCCAAAAGCAACACAGCCGAAAAATTCGTGAAGCCCATGCCCGTAACCGAGTCAAAGGAACACCTCCCCCAGGTAAAGCACCCTATGGTTACCGCCGAGGGAAAGACCGCTATACCCTTGATAAAAACACCGCCCCCATCATTAAAGAATTTTTTGAAAGCTTTCTGTTATTCGGGTCTCTCCGTGGAGCCGTCCGTCATATTGAGCAAAAATACGGAAAAAAAATCTCAGTCACCACAGGGCGACGTTGGTTAACTAACCCTGTTTATCGGGGAGACCTACAATATCAAAACGGTGAAATTATCTCCAATGCCCATGTTCCCATTATTTCCAGAGAAGAAGCCTCTCAAGTAGAACGCTTGCTCCAAAGGAACAGCAAAATGCCACCACGAACCGCAAGCACTCCCCATTCTTTAGGAGGCTTAGTTGTGTGCAAAGAATGTCAGTCTCAAATGATAACTGCCAAAGTTACCACCTTTCGCAGAAACAAAGAGTACCTTTACCTACGGCCAAAAAGTTGCCCCCGTACGCAAAAATGTAAAGCCTTAGCCTATGAAGAAATATTAGAGCAAACCATAAAAACAATTTGTCAAGAGTTACCCCTTGCTGTTGCCTCTTTTGATGCGCCACAGATAGAAGAAGCTAAAGCGAACATCAAAAATAACATTTGTGAAAAAACAGAAATGCTTTCAAGACTACCAAATTTAATAACTGAGGGAGTCTTTGACGAAGAAACAGCCAAACTCCGCGCTTACAAACTCAAAACAGAAATTTCTCAATTAGAAAACAAGCTTTATAAATTACCTCCAGTCAAGTTATTAGAAACAGCAAAAACAGTATCCATACCTCAGTTTTGGTGGGACTTATCTGAGTCAGAACGCAGATTTTACCTGCGGGAATTTATCAGTAGAATAGAAATTATTCGTCAAGGTGTAAATTGGAATTTACAAGTAATTTTTGTATTTTAGGAAGTAAGAAAAAAAGAATAGGTAATATATAGTAATCATATCTGAACCATAAAAAATCAAATCCATCTAACTCCAAACTAGATCTAGAAAAGAAATAAATTAGAGCTATTTTTTTTACGGCAGTCTAGCCACTAGAAAAGTTATTTAGGATAGCTATGAAGATACTATATAACTCCTACTTCCCAAGATTATAAACTAACAACTTATACATTATAAAATTATAGATGTTTTTTTGCATAACCCCTATTTTTTTTACCTCAATAATATTGTTATCGATATATTCAAGCAAGAACCAACCCCATATACATTAGAACTCAATTAATTATGAACCCCAATAAATGTCTTAAGAATAATCAATAAGGAAATAATTGATTTTTTTAACCTTATTAGTTAAGATTTGGGGGATTAAATATTAAAGTATCAGGTAACATTGACTTTAGTCTTTTTTTAGCTTTGAAAAACTATCCAGTTTTCTATCATTCAAGTTAAAAAAGTTATTGTTTTATTTTTGGCCAATAAGGGCAGAAAAAACAAGGGACAACTCTTAAAATTACCTCCTCTGTAAATTCTCAATTTCTCCTTACTACCCTTGCTCACAGCTCCAATCAGGAAATAAATAAATTAAGATAAGAGCATATTAATCACTTAATAATTTAAACTTACCTAAGTTTAGCCTCTTAATATATGGACTATTAGCATAGCAAATTAAAATTGATTTGTGTAAGATAACTTAAGCTTTTTTTCAGTTTAAGAATTTTTTAAAGTTTTAAGGCCATCTAGAAGAGAAAAATCAAGTCATCCCTCAGTCAGCCCCCAGAAATTTATACAGAGATTTTTTTTAATTAATTATAGAATAATTTAACTCTGATCATCAGAAACCTAGTGACTTGTAAAACTTATTCTATTTTTGCATAATATTTAGTTAGTATTTTCGGCATTCCATAGCAGAGGGCAACAAAAGATAAGCAGATCCAACTACCTCCCTGATAAATTATTCATTCTCCCCACAAAAACTCTATAAAAAGCCTCTGACTGTAGAACTTCCAGAGAAAATCTCTATCCATTCCCCTGCATCATAACAAACCAGAAAAAACAAATAATATCTACGAGCAACACCTGTGAAACCTTAATAAATTATTTAGACTAATAACATCAATATCTTAATAATATCTCAGTCATTATGGTAAATTCAGCACTAATGTAACCTAACCAATAAATGAAAGAAAATAACATTAAACTACTACTTAAAAACCAATGGTTTCACCTAATAATATTATTATTCTGGCTAACAGTTGGCATTATGATCCGGATCACAAACTTAGCCGCAAAACCAGCCTCATCCATTGAAATTGCCACATTAGGCTATAGCTTAGGGCATAGCTTTTTTGACCTACCCTTAGATCAAATTATCACCCTAAATGAACTACTCTCACCCTTAAAATTTGAATCAACCTCTACCGCCATCGACGTAGTTGATCAGTTACTAAGAGAAGATACCCATCCCCCAGTCTACTTTGTATTAAGTCATTTGTGGCTTAAGTTATTCAGCACTGACGGAGAAATAGTTTCTCTCTGGGCTGGGCGTTCCCTAAGTGTTATTTTAGGCGTAGCAGCCATTCCAGCAATTTTTAGCTTAGGTAAGCTAGCATTTTCCCCATTAGTAGGTCATATAGCAGCCGCATTAATGGCTGTTTCTCCTTATGGCATTTACCTCGCCCAAGAATGTCGCCATCATACCCTAACCATATTATGGACTATTGCTTCTATAGCTTGCTTAATTAAAATAGCACCCTATATCAAAAAACATAAAGCATTTCCAATTTGGTTAGGCTCCGCCTGGGTTGCCATCAATAGCTTAGGAGTTGCCACCCATTATATTTTTATTTTAGTGTTAGCTACAGAAGGTTTAGTTATAGGAGTTTTTTGGCTAAAAGATATAGAAAACAGACTTCAAAATTATTGGTGGCGAATTTATCTAGTAGCTTTAGGAACATTTGTTAGTTGTTTAGTTTGGTTACCCGTAGTCACCAGCGCTGCTAATAATAAACTTACTGGGTGGATATCAACCAGCTTCGATCTTGATGAAATTTGGCACCCTATCCCCCGTTTGTTAGGTTGGACTCTGACAATGGTATGGCTTTTGCCCGTTGAAGGAACAAATTTATTTGTAACTATCTTATCCGGAGTCACCCTTTTAGTTGCATTATTGTGGGTTATTCCCAAACTATGGCAAGGAGGGAAAGCACAGATGAGGGATCTTCCAAACCGTTTATTTTTTCAAATATTTGTGAGTTTTTTAGTAGGAGCGATCGCCTTATTTTTAGTAATTATTTATGGTATGGGTAGAGACTTATCTCTTGCTGCCCGCTATCAAATTGTTTATTTTCCTGTTGTAATTATTTTATTAGCCGCAATATTAGGGAAATGTTGGAACAGCTCAGAAAAAGAAACAGAAGTAAAAAAAGTTTTTTCTGACAAACAGACGGGTCAAGTCAAAAAGGAAAGAGTAATAAAAAAAGAGTTAATTATTAGTTCTGCCACAAGGATAATTGTTTCCAACTTAAAACCAATCAATAAAAGAGTTGTAATTGTAGTTTTGTTAATCAGTTTTTGGGGTGGGTTAACAGTAATTAACAACTATGGTTATCAAAGGTCAAGGCGTGCAGATATTCTAGTTAAAGAGATGCAAACACAATCTAAAGCAGCGCCATTAATTGCGACAACCTATCAAACCCATGCAGAAATTCGTGCTTTAATTGCACTTGGTTTGGAGTTAAAACGCCAAGAAGATAAAAGCAATACATCGGGAAATTTTCAACCTCAATTTATATTAGCTAAAAGACAACAAAATAAAAAATTAACCCCAGATTCAACTTTAGCTAAATTTCTATCTCAAAAATCAAAACCAATTGACTTATGGGGAATTAACTTAAAAATAGAAGCCAGGGAATTAGAAGCTTTTAACTGTCAAAAATATTCTGGGAATCAACCAAAAATTAATGGTTATAGTTATAGGTTGTATCATTGTCGTTAATTTTATTCAGATGAGAATTTTTCCAAGAATCTATCAAACCTAACTTTTTAGCTAGCGCACATAAAATGGTATTATAAAAATCATCACCTAAGATTCAGTTCCTCTGTAATAAAAACAGAAAAATATTTGCAAGTGCAAGAGAAAAAAAATCCATTTTACACCCTATTTTTTTTTAAAATTTCATATGAATAATTTATCTCCAAAACGGGTAATAAAATTTTTAATCTTTATTATTATCGGCTTAAGTATTACGAGTCTTATCGGACAAATTTTTGAGTATTTTACTCAACCTAGCCATCAAAAAATAATTGATAAGATAAACGTAGATGGAGAATATACAATTCCTTCATTATTTTCCTCCTTTAGTTTACTTTATTGCTCCATTATTCTGGGGTGGATTTCCCGGAAAAAATGGCAAAATCAAGATAAATATACTGGGAAATGGATAGGCTTATCTGTAATATTTTTTTATTTGGCACTTGATGAAACAATTAGCCTGCACGAACAGCTAATTCATCCTTTGCGAAAACTGCTAAATGCAACAGGAATATTTTATTATACTTGGGTAATTCCAGGATTAATGTTAGTAACTGTAGTTGTATTGATTTATTGGAAATTTGTTCAGGAACTACCGCCAAAAATAAAACATCTATTTTTTTTATCTGCAATATTTTATGTTGGAGGTGCAATTGGCATGGAAATGATTAACGGATATTACTCTTATTTATATGATAGTGAGATGTTTGTTTATGAAATATTAGTAACAATTGAAGAATTTTTTGAGATGTTAGGAGTTGCTGTATTTATTTATGGGCTTTTGTGCTATTTAAAATTAGACTTAATTGATAATTAATTAATATTTTTTAATATCCAAAATTATATCCATTTGAATAGTTATATAGCTAATTTTCAGCATCACAAACATAAGCTGTATAGCTATATTTAGTAAAAATAATTTAGTAGGATATTGCCAGGGTGAGGGTAGATTATCATTAGAAATATGCTGTAAATAACTAAATAGGAATAGGAGTCATAATTCAGGCATAATTATCTACATATATTTCTGATAGATAACTTTAGATATTAAAGCTAGCAGCAGAAAAATTAGAGAGAAATTATTACTAATAGTTCCTTTGTAATTGCTATTTATCCGTGATGAGCTGCTGACCTGCAACAAACCTCACCTATCACCACAAAACTTTTTCAGGAAAACCTATTTACCTTTTTTCCTAACCTCGTAATAACCAACTCAAGATATAAGCTAAAAAATTTTTTGAGAAATGGTATAAACTTTTTATAATTCAGGTTTTTTTCAATGAAATTTCAAATCACAATTTCTCCTTATAATGTTGCTAAATACTTAACCTTTGGTATAATATTTTTAACTATATGCAGCATTGCTATTCAGATAGGTAAATACATTTTTGATTACCGCGAACCCTGGACAAGAATATTTAATCTTGACCGAGAAATGAATATTCCCACTTGGTATTCAGGCTTAATGTTAGTATCTTGTGGATTAATTACTAGAGGTATTTTTTCCATCAAAAAACTAGAATCTGACCGTTGGTGGCGACAATGGCGGACCCTCTCAATTATCTTTTTTATATTAGCAGTTGACGAAATAGCTAGTATCCATGAAATTCTGATTATTGATGACTTAGCAGATGCTTTAAATCTTCCTAGTTTCTGGCATTCTGTGTGGGTAATTCCAGGAACAATTTTAGTTGGTATTTTTATCTGGAAATATTGGAAATTTATTCTAGATTTACCAAAAGAATTAAAACGAAATTTCCTAATTTCTCTTAGTTTATATATAGGTGGTGCATTGGGTCTAGAAATGGTCGGAAGTTACTATGATGGAATTGATGGTCAGCAAAACTTAGTTTATGCAATGTTAGCCACTATAGAAGAAGTAATGGAAATGATGGGATGTGTAGTTTTTATCTATGGGTTATTAACTTATTTAGGCAAGTTAAACTCAAGAATACAAGTTAACTTTAACATTAAAAATCAGGAGTAAACTTACTTGCTAGCCATAGATTTTTTTTAGGGTTTAGACTAACTACCCAAATAAATTAAACCCTAAAGTTTAGTCTAGTATTATTTTATCTAAGTTCCCTATTCAGCACCAAAAAAGTTGATGATTAACCAAAATTTAGAAATTCAATTTCAGATCCTTGATTCCTAACTTAAATTAATCATATAAAGTAAGTTAATGCTTATAATTTTGGTAGTAAGCATTTAGCCCTTAGCTATTAGTTATGAGCTATCAGCTATGAGTTATTAATTTATTATATTGGAAGGAGAAACTAGTCTCCAAGGAGAATTAAAAAGTTATGTTTTCAGAGCATAATTTTTGTGCATAACTCCCTCTATCAGTAAAGGAAAAAAATATTAAGAATGTCATGTAATTGTTCATCATTTAACCTTAAGTAATTGCTTGCATAAATTCAAAAATTGAAAGCTGGCTGCTAAAGAGCTAAATGTTTACCAAAGATTTATTATCAATATTTATCAATATTTATAGAGAGATAGGTAAAAGGTCTCAGGAGAAAGCCCATAAGCAGCACAATTTTTGATATTTGATATAACTTCTAAATAATAGCTAACAGCGAAATGGATAAGATTTCAATTATTTTTTCACATTTTTTACTTCAATAATCTTTTTCAATAAATTAAACCAAAAATCAGCCCCCATAGATATTGCTATTCCACTAATTATCCAACCCAATAATCTTTTTAACCATTTCAAGTAATCAGATGATTGATTTTCTACTGCTTGATCAGTTAGTACATCATTCCCCCAACCAATAGGTAATTTCACATCATCTAATGCAACATTAACCTGATTTTGAATATTCTCTATATCCATCTCATCAGAATTAGAACTATTATTAATTAACTCCTGAGAATAATAATTAATAGTTGCTCGCATCAACGAATCTTTTGATAAATGGTCGATTAAATTTAACGTATCAAGATTAGTAGCTATAGCAATAGTAATACCAAGCAAAAAAGCAACTCCCCTAGCATTACGCTTGTAAACATTAGCAGCTCTTTCCATCCCATTATCAAACCATTGCTCAACTTCTTTTTGAAATTGATTTAAAGTATCACCTGTTGTAGTAATTTTAGTTGTAGCTTGTTGAGCTAAAATATATAAACTATTTTGTAAAGATTCAGGTAGCTGTTCCAGGGTTTCCTCAACTTTTTTATATATTTTCCCCTTTCTACTTTGCAAATCTACTTGAGAAACTTTTGCCATTTCGGTCCACCTTCTCCAGAACTCTAGTAAATTAGAGAAACTTGGTTCAATCTCACTGACTAAAACTTCTCTCTCTTGGGGATTTGTTAATACTTGCTTAACTAAAATCATTTTCTCCTCAAATTTACAATGGGTTATTTGTGGCAAATCTTGTAAAGATTTTTTTATAAATAAATTTAACCGATTTAATATTCTGTCTAAAGTCAGGTTTATATTTGCTAAATCATTTTTTTTATATTTATTATATATAACATTTAACTCTTGATATAAATGATTTAAATTAGCTTTCATTTCATTTTTGGTAGCATCTTTTAAATCCAGATCATTTAAAATACTATTAATTTGTATCAATTTTTTATTGATAAAATCTTCGAGTTGATAATTACTAATTGTTTTAATTAAATCTGGAATTTTTAAAGTATCAATTAAACTAGCAGCAAATGTATTTGATGGAATCTGAGACGGAGCTGTTGTTTCCCCGTCAAAATTTTTTTTAACTCTAGTTAAACCACTAATTAAATCACTAATTCTATTGGTAAATTTTCTAAATATTCTTTCTAATCCAATTTTGCCACCACTGTAATTAAGATCTTTAATTAATGGATTTTTATATATAGAATTAGTTAGTTGCTGTACCTTTTTGATGTGTAAATCTGATTCTAAATTATCATTATCAATATAAGTTTGACCACTTATTAATTCTTCAATTGATTGTTTTAAATGGACTGCTCTCCATTGCAAAATAGTTGTCAAAATTGATTGAATTTCACTAGCTAGTAAACTGAAAGTAAGGTAAACAAAGATTAAGCCAATGACTATATCTAAAATAACAGGCAAGTTCATATTAAATAGTTAGTTTGAATATAGAACAAATATAAGTCTACCTCATTAGCTTGAGAAACGCTATATATTAAATTAATACAGGGCTAATACACCAAAACAATATAACTGGTTCATTGCTGTGATTATTGTATTTTGTACTTAAGGAAAATTTTGTTTGATCAACAAATTTCTAGATAAGCCCTACTCAGATAAACTTACTAATCAGATAATTGGATGCTTAACAAAATATTAACAAAGAAAAACTTACATTCTCATATAGATTTACTGCTAACGCTAGGCTTATTGCTAGCAGCAGTAGTACTTTTTTCTACTAATTTAGGAACATTGCCTTTACGAGACTGGGATGAAGGAATAGTTGCCCAAGTAGCCAGAGAAATCAGCCGAGACAAGTGGAATTGGCTTTATCCTACTATCAATAATACTCCTTATTTTAATAAACCACCATTGATACATTGGTTGATCGCTTTTATCTATAGTATTGCAGGAGTCAATGAATTCAATGCCCGTTTATTTCCCGCTTTGTTAACAGCATTTTCTGTACCTTTAATCTATGGTATTAGTCGAGAATTATTTCACCCACGCACTCCGGCAATTTTTACCGCTTTGGTTTACTTAACTTTACTCCCTGTAGTGCGACATGGGCGTTTAGCAATGTTAGATGGTGCAGTAGTTTGTTTTTTTTTATTAATGATTTGGTGCGTATTGCGCTCACGGCAAAACCTCCGCTATTCTCTCCCTATTGGTATTAGTTTTGCTTTAGTTTCCCTCAGCAAAGGAATTATTTTAGGATTACTTTTAGGAGCGATCGCTTTTTTGTTTCTCTGGTGGGATACTCCCCGACTATTAAGCAATAAATATTTTTGGAGTGGTATCCTATTAGGTATGTTACCAGTTTTTCTATGGTACACAGCTCAATTTTTTCATTACGGCGTTGAATTTTTCTATGCCAACTTTTTCCATCAATCTTTAAAACGTATTTGGCAACAAGTAGGTAATCATGATGGACCTATTTGGTATTATTTATTAGAAATTATTAAGTATAGTTTTCCATGGCAGCTATTCTGGTTACCAGGATTATATTTGAGTTGGAAAAATCGTAGTCTGAGTTGGGGTAAATTAGTTTTGATTTGGACTGGAGTTTATCTGTTTGCTATTTCATTAATGAATACAAAACTTCCTTGGTATGTGTTACCTATTTATCCAGCTTTTGCCTTAGCAGTAGGTAGTTATATAACAGAAATCTGGGATCAATTTCCATTAGACTTAGGATGCTTTTGGTTTTCAGGTGATAAATATCTTCCAACTCACGGAGATCATAAAAAACATCTCTGGAGTCTTCCCACTATTTACCATCGTTTAGTAGTAGCTTTATTTGCACTACTAGCAATAATAGCTTGGGCTGCTTCTGTTTACTTTAGTGGGATTTTTGATCTAGGGGAGCAAAATTTAGCAAAACCTAACTTACAGTTACAGTTAGTTGCTGTGGCTCTTGCATTGACAATGACAATGGTAACTCTACTGTTAAATAAACAACAGCATCAATTTTTATTAATTTTGATTTGGGGAACATATCTTTCACTGCTAATGTTTGTTAGCTCTCCTTATTGGATATGGGAATTGGAAGAAAATTATCCAGTCAAACCAGTCGCAGAAATGATTCAGAAAGATACCCCCCCGGGTCAGGTTATTTATTCTTTTGACACTAAAGACCGTCCCTCTTTAAATTTTTATAGCGATCGCCTCATTAAGCGTGTTGGCCCAAAAAAAATTCAACAGCAATGGCAAAAAACAACTCAACCCTATTTATTAGTTGAAGCATTAACTCTAAATAATCTCCCCCTAGAAAATTTTCAGGTTTTGAATACTGTCAAAGGATGGTCCTTAGTTACAAGAGAAGGTAAAAGATAAATATCAAGAAAGCAAACAGATAAATGTCATTAAAACACATACTCAATATACTTAGGACAAAGAGCATTGACTTCAACCTTAGAAAAACGATTAAATAAGTTTAAGAATTTTTTTCTATCAATAAAAATAATTAGCTCAGAACCATGTAGCTCACACTTGTACTCGCCTCTGTCTTCTAAATTCATAAAAACCCATATTAGTAACTACCTCTGCTACTTCTAGAGGTGGGTTATAGTTCGCTATCACAACTGATAGATAATGGTTTTCTATTACTATCCGGCTGTGGTTAAGAGCCAAGTAAGTAGTTAATTTTTGTTTGACTTTCAAGTTCCCCCATAGGCAGTCTGAAATCAGAAACTGACCCAGAGGTAAGCGATAGGCACCCCAACCCACTTCTATTTCCTAGGTGGGAGGGGAGCAAGAGTTGGTGCAGCAGCCTGAGTGAAGGGGTAGCTTTGCGCCAGTATCACCTCAACTCACCCTTGGGCTTCCCCTCGGTAAAGCTCCCTCGATCCCTAAGAACCGGAGAGGGTGTCAAAGTCGACATTTCCAAAATCAAAATTTGTCTTTAAAGAGTAGATATTTTTTATAAGGTAGGAACGTTTCATGAAACGTCCCTAAGTTTTAGTGAAGAAGGAAGACCAAAGTTGGAATAAATATCGCAAAAAAAAACGGACAAATTAAAAATTGATGGGAGTAGCTATTTTTAAGCTACCCTTATTGAAATGCACTTCACATTACGTTAGTGGATTCTTTTTAGGAAAGTGGTATAAGCAATTTTTCCATTAAAATACAACTTTTATGTTCTTTTATTCCCTCAAATATTTTGATTCCTTGATATTCATAGTTCTGGTAATCTATTGAACACTTATCCTTAAACCCATAGTTTCTAAAAATGTGCTGGGATTTATTGCCAGTAGCTTCTACTTTAACCAATGAAAATTTTTCTTCACTTGCTATTTTGAGATTATGTTCAAGTAATTTCTTACCAATATTTTTGTTTTTATATTCTTCTCTAACTCCTAATAAAAAAATATAAAATACCTTGCTTATCAGGTTTGTTTTATGTATTTCGTATTGCTCATTTAGCTCTTTTAAAAATTGAAAAAGAGTATCCATTTTTTGATTTTGACAAATATTATTGTAGATTTCTTCAGATAAGTTATTTGATAAATCCTGTGAAATAATAAACCCTACAACTTGATAATTAACCGGTTCTTTAGCAATCACAGATAATTTATCTTCTACAGCTTTTTGGCAAATTATCTTAGCAAAAGGATAAAACTCGTTAGGAGAAATTTTAAGTTCTTTTGTAATCGGCTCTGCACTAGTAAATACATCAATTAAACAGTTAATTGCTTGCTCTATATCTCTTTCTTGTAAAAGTTGATATATAATTCCATTTTGTTTTGACATAGTTATATTAACTCCTCAAACAATTTTGAACTCTTGAAACAACTTTGATATAAGATTATAGGAATTTTGATTTTTACTTAATGCTTAAGTATCGTAGTTTAATTATTCAAAAAGAATGGTATAAATCAATTATTTAAAATTAGGTTCAAAACTTTAATTAATGATTATAGCTAAAGTCATGATTATAAAGTCATTAGATATATCTAGAATTAGGGATATTTGATATGACTACGGATTCTTCTTACTATTCAATAAGTCTTTATCTTTTACCCACTCTAATACTCCATCAAATATATTCAACTTCAAATCAAATATACTTAGAGTAGCGATCGCTCCTCCAAATAATATGGCACTACCTATCACCATAGCTATTGGTAGATACTGACGAGTCAAGTCACGGCGCAACCTGGCCAAAGGTTTACTTTGTCTTCTGAGCATTTGTCCAATATATAGCTGTTGGAGCGCCAACGGGTCTCTGACATAGTGGCCACTCCAACTTATTACTAGATGGGAATGACAGTATGGACAGGTAAATAGTCCATTCAAAATTCCTACTGGTTGTGCAATACTGGAACGATTGCAAATTGGACAAAGTACATAATTACTGTTAGATGTTGGAGCATTCATATACGTTTTTGAAAAATCAACAAAAATTATTACCAGTTAGACAACTGAAGTTATTTAATCTGCAATATGAAATGCCTATTGCCTATTATTTATATATTGTAGCCTGATTTGATATTCTTTAGTCTTTTTAAATAAGACTTGAAAATACCAGATTTTTTTTTGAGGTTAAGGAAATCTAATAAATTCTAGTAAACTCAAATTTCGAGATTATTCGATTTATTTTCATTCATTTATCAACTGCTCTAATTTATTTTTTTTTTGATTTATCCATAATTAGACTAGAAAAATACTCGAAATTCAATTATAGTAAAATAACTGCTACTTATTGTCGCACTTATCACCGCACTAATAATAAAAAGCTATATTAATTGTAACTAAAATTATCAATTTTCCACTTTTGTAGATAGGTTAATTGCCTACCATAAGTTAGATTGTATTGCAAGGGAGTAATTGTGATATATTTTTCACGCATTGCTTCAACATCCGTATTATATTTGTCGGGTATTGCTTGATCCTTAGTTTCTTCAGTTTCTTCCAATAATTCTCCAGCTAGCCAATAGTAAGTTTTACCTCGCGGGTCAACCCGTTTTTTAAATATATCTATGTATCGACAAACTCCTTGACGGGTAATTTTTACTCCTGCTATTTCTGTTTCCTTAACTGCTGGAATGTTTACATTCAGTAACATTAAATTATCTAAAGGTTGGCTTTCTATTTTCTGCACTAGACTTTGAGCAAAATTGACAGCAACTTCAAACTCCCTAGAAGTGTAACTGCCAAGACTAAAGGCAATGCTAGGAATATTTTCAACTATCCCTTCCATGGCTGCAGAAACAGTACCAGAATAGAATATATCAGTGCCTAAATTTGGGCCATGATTAATTCCTGCTAATACTAAGTCTGGTTGAGTTTCTAATAAGCTAAATAGGGCTAATTTTACACAGTCAGCAGGAGTGCCAGAACAAGCCCAAGCTGTTATCCGATCATCAAAAATTGATTTGACAATTTCAGCCCGAATAGGTTGATGTAATGTTAAGCCATGACCTGTAGCTGAACGTTCTTTATCAGGACAAACCACAAAAACTTCATGGCCTACTGCTGCTAAACCATTAGCTAAGCTCCGGATACCTTCAGCAAAAATGCCGTCGTCGTTACTAACCAATATTTTCATTTTTTTAAGGTAATAGGGAATGGAATAGGTCGAGAAAAATCTTTCCTCAGTTTTAATTTTCTACATATGCAGGAGCCCAAATTATCCTATTTCTCACTAATAGTTGTCAAACTGACGGTTCTTTTAACTACCAAGGTTTAAGGACATTAGAAATTAGTACGACTAAAGTATAGATAGGGAAATTTATAGCTAATACCATTTCTGAAAAACTTTTCTATGTTTTGCAACAGTAGGAGAATTAGCCATAACCTCAACCGACCCACCTCTAACCCCTCTGATGGGGGGGGGAACAAGGAATAACCATAGAAAGTCAATACAGCATAAAAATAATGAACAGAGTTGGGGGGTTGCTAATTATCAAAAAGGTTATTAGTGTGTTAATTACTTAATAGTTAAAATGTCACCTAGATATGATATATCTGACATTATTTTTGGGAATTGGTGTAACACAATTTCCAGTATTTTATAAAATACGGTAATTAATGTGGTATGACTAACAAGGGAAATATTTTTTTGCTTGTTTATTATCCTGCAACTAATCTTCCCTATTCCATGCTCCCTTTCTATCTATTAAAATGATAAAACTAGACTAAAAATTACAGTTAATACTAAAACCTAGGCAAAAATCAAAAAAATTGTAAATATTATTGACCTATTTATTTATTATGCAAATAAGTGATATTAAAACCTTATTGGAAGAATTACGCCAAAAAGCAACCGAAGCGATCGCCACAGCAGAAAACCGAGAAAAACTAGAAGACTTACGGATATACTATCTGGGTAAAAAAGGTCAAGTATCTAAAATTCTTGGTGCGATGGGTAAACTGAGCCCAGAAGAACGACCAAAAGTAGGAGCGATCGCTAATGAAGTGAAACAAGCCATCCAAACTAACCTAGATGAAAAACGTAGTAACTTACAAGCCTTAGAAATTGCAGCCCAGCTTAAAGCCGAAACCGTAGATGTCAGTATGCCAGGGGTACATCGCTCCCAGGGAAAAATTCACCCTCTGAATGGTCTTATAGACCGTGCCCTTGATATTTTCGTTGGTTTAGGATATACAATTTCCACCGGCCCAGAATTGGAAAGCGACTACTATAACTTTGAAGCTCTAAACACTCCGCCAGACCACCCGGCAAGAGATATGCAGGATACCTTTTACCTGGCAGACGGAAATTTAATGCGAACTCATACCTCCTCAGTCCAGATCCGTTACATGGAAAAACATGAACCCCCTATTCGAGTTATTGCTCCTGGTCGTGTTTATCGGCGGGATACTGTAGACGCAACTCACGCTGCAGTGTTCCATCAAATTGAACTTTTAGCAGTAGATGAAGGACTGAGATTTTCTGACCTCAAAGGAACTATAAAAGAATTTCTCCGACAAATCTTTGGAGACTTACCTATTCGTTTCCGCGCTAGCTATTTCCCATTTACCGAGCCTTCAGCAGAAGTAGATTTAGAGTGGAATGGTAAATGGTTAGAAGTATTAGGTTGTGGTATGGTAGACCCTAATGTTTTGCAAGCAGTAGGTTATGACCCGGAAAAATATACGGGTTTTGCAGCAGGTTTTGGGGTAGAAAGATTTGCTATGGTACTACACCAAATTGATGATATTCGGCGTGTTTATGCTAGTGACTTACGCTTTTTGCGGCAGTTTTAACTGGCTTGACTTAAACTGAGTGAAGAGTGTATGTAAGAATTTATTAACAATTTATATTGCTTACATAAATTACTTTTGATTTTTGAAATTTAATTTTGGAATTAATAAATATGCGTCAGACAGTAACATTATTAGTATTAACATTAATGATAGTTGTTAATTTTGCTAAAAAAGCTACTACAACTATCAAAACTGATCAGGTATCTGAAGAAACTGTTCAGGTATCTCCAGAAATTAGTCATGTATTCCCAGAAACTACTGAAAGTTCTGAAGACACTGCTAGTTTATGTCGTCAAGTTAATGACCCAGCAGGTTTAAAAGTTCAAAAAAGACCTACTCCTAATTCTCCTATAGTTGGTAGTGTATATCCTGATCAAGAGGTGAAATTAATTAAAGATTATCGAAAGATTAGAGGTCCCGCTGGTCGCACCTGGGTACAGATCACTTCTCCTATTGTGGGATTTGTATCTAAGGGTTTTCCAGGAAATGAGACTAATTTAAGAGAATGTTTTGAAGTTGCAGAAGAAACTTCAGGAGAATTTTCTGGTCAAAATACTTCTGGTGATAATTTGCGGACACAAACATCTCCAAATTCTCCCTATCCCCCAGAAACAGATGAAAGTTTATGTCGTGAAATTGATAGAAAAAAAGCACCACGAGGTTTAGCAGTGCGTGGGGATGCTTCTAGACGTTCTGAGTATAGAGGAAAAGTACCTGTTGATAGCCAGCTTATTTTAGTAGACAATTATCAGTTAATTGGTGATAAAAATGGTGAAAAACGTAAGTGGGTGAAAATTATTTATCCTTTACAGGGGTTTGTTTCTGCTGGTAATTTGCTTGAGTGCAGGTAGTAGTTATTGAATCAAAGTTGAATCAAAGTAGGTTGGGTCAAACGAAGTGCAACCCAACCTATGGTCATTTTTAATAAGAATGGAACACTTTTGATACTGAAACTTAGTTATAGCAAAAAAGATTTGTTTCAATCTAAATTAAAACGACTACAGACCAAACTCAGTTTAGTTATCAGCTTTATCCTAATAAAGGTAATAGGCAGTTATCAAAAACAGACTAAATTAAATTGAGAAAAAAAGCTTGATTTTAAAAGTAAGATACTTCTGCTTAAAGTATAAGAAACATAGGGTTAGAGAGAAATCTGAAAAACATACTTTGCTTATGGGAATTTGATTTCAGTTATCAGTTATCAGTTATTAGTACCTGTGGCTGAAGCTAGAGAGTAAAAAAGACATAAAGCGATGGCGAATATTTTTCTCCCGAACCTTGCAAAAGGAGTCTTGAGATCTAATTTTTTGGTCATAGCAAGGAAGCAGAAGCAATCTTATGCTAACCCTGATAGTGCTTTTTTCCACAGAACGAAAAGTAATAATTAGGGTAACTTGACAGTATTGGTTGAATCATTCTTGAATCTATAATAAACATGAGCATTAAAAAGAATTCCAAAAATTCCCGTAACCGTAAAATTGGAACTGTTTTATTAATTTTGGCAGGTGTGTTATTAGCAGTATACTTCTTCATGCCACGTCGCAAATATCCTCGTGTTCCTTATAGTGTATTTATTCAACAAGTGGAAAAAGGACAAGTGGTGGGAGTTCAAATAGATAACAAAAAAATTGTATATCGCCTCAAAGGAGAAGAAGATCAACTCGGACCTTTACTTGTCACTACTACAATAAATGATCCTCAATTACTTAAGCGTTTAGAAGATAATAAAGTTACATTTCAAGCCGCACTCCCGAAAAGTCCTTGGTTTACTATTCTTTTAAATTGGGTAATTCCACCAATTATATTAGTAGCAGCATTTCAGTTTTTTATGAACCGTGGAACTCAAGGTTCTCTTTCAATTAGTAAGAGTAAAGCTAAAGCTTATGTGGAGGGAGAATCAGAAAAAATTACTTTTGCTGATATCGCTGGGGTGGAAGAAGCAAAGACAGAATTAACTGAAATTGTAGATTTCTTAAAAACACCAAAATGTTTTACTGAAATTGGTGCGAGAATTCCTAAAGGTTTGTTATTAGTCGGACCTCCGGGAACTGGTAAAACTTTATTATCAAAAGCAGTTGCTGGAGAAGCCGGAGTGCCATTTTTTAGTATTTCTGGTTCGGAGTTTGTGGAACTATTTGTTGGTACTGGTGCTGCTAGAGTTCGTGATTTGTTTAAACAGGCAAAAAAGAAGGCTCCTTGTATTATTTTTATTGATGAAATAGATGCAATTGGTAAGTCGAGAACTAGTGGCAATTTTTACAGTGGTGGTAATGATGAACGGGAACAAACTTTAAATCAACTGTTAGCTGAAATGGATGGTTTTGGAGCAGGAGATTTAACGGTTATTGTTTTAGCCGCGACTAACAGACCGGAAGCTTTAGATGCTGCTTTATTGCGTCCGGGAAGATTTGATAGACAGGTATTAGTAGACCGTCCAGACTTAGTTGGTCGGGAGGCAATTTTAAATATTTATGCTAAAAAAGTTAAGTTGGGAGAAGATGTTGATGTGCATAAAATAGCAGTTAGAACTCCTGGTTTTGGAGGGGCAGACTTAGCTAATATTGTGAATGAAGCTGCTTTATTAGCGGCCAGAAATAAACGGGAAACTGTTGCACAAGTAGATTTTTCCGAAGCTATTGAAAGAGTGGTTGCTGGTTTGGAAAAAAGGAGTCGGGTTTTGAGCGATCGCGAAAAGAAAATTGTAGCTTATCATGAAGTTGGTCATGCTTTGGTTGCGGCGTTAATGCCTGGTAGTGGTAAGGTGGAAAAAATTTCAATTGTACCGAGGGGAATGGCTGCTTTGGGGTATACTTTGCAGTTGCCAACTGAGGAGAGATTTTTAAGAGATGAAACTGAAATTCGAGGGCAAATTGCTACTTTTTTAGGAGGTCGTGCTGCGGAGGAAATTGTCTTTGGAAGTATTACGACTGGAGCTTCAGGAGATTTACAAAAAGCTACAGATCTTGCTGAACAAATGGTGACAACTTATGGTATGAGTAAGGTTTTAGGACCTTTGGCTTATGAACGCCGTGGTCAAGGAGGATTTTTAAGCAATGAAGGTGTTAACCCCCGTCGTTTAGTTAGTGAAAAAACTGCCGAAGCAATTGATAATGAAGTGAAAGAAATTGTGGAAAAGGCTCATCAGCAAGCTAGGGAAATTTTGAATTATAATCAAGGTTTGCTCCAAAAGATTTCTCAGTATATTTTGGAAAAAGAAGTCATAGAAGGAGGAGAGTTATATGGGTTATTGGAAGAGGTGCGAACGCCACCAAGGAAGGATGTTAAAGAAGTCGAAAGTTAAAAGTGAAGATAAGTCAAAACCAAAAGTATAATTTGCTTATTTATCTATTAATACCTCTTCATAAAGTATTTGCCCCTTACTCTGCCATTCCATTCATAGGCATTTTTGGAAAGGTCAATAAATAAACCAAATTCCTCCTGAAAAAAATCTGGTACCAATAGCACTTGGGGTACATGATGAAGTATATTTGAAGAGTAACCGACCCTACCCCACCAAATGCATTATGCCCAGAAAACCTCGAAATCTTTTAGCTGGATACTCCTATCACATTACGACTCGTTGCAATAACCGTGAATTTAAACTTTCACGGCGCCAATGTCGGGAGGTATTTCTTTATGCTATTAAAAAGGTTTCCACAAAATACAATTTTCGGCTTTATGCATTGTGCATTATGTCTAATCATGTTCATTATTTGATTGAACCCTTACAACCAGAAGATTTACCGAAAATCATGCACTTCCTCAACTGGTATACGGCTATGTGTTTCAACAGAATGTTAAAACGTACAGGGCATTTTTGGGAAAAACGATATTACTCTAATGGGTTTCCTTCCTCAGATAAAGAAAGAGCATTGAATACTTTGCGTTACATTCATGGCAACCCTAAAGCTGCCAAAATGCGTTGCGGCTTTTTCTACGACTTTAGCAACTATGGTAGCTACGAATGTTTGACTAATGATGGCCTAACTCAATGGCATCCTGCTTTCTTGGAGTTAGCTAACACTCTGGAAGAATGTGCACAAAAATATAAGGGATTTTGTCGTAAATATAAGCCCAAACAAAAAAAAGGAAAAAAGTGTCACTGGGGTAGTAAGTTTTTAGGGGGTATTGTTCTGTCTTTTGATGGCAGAAATTCTCGTTCTACGAAGAAGAACTCTACAAAAAAGAAGGAGTCAACCCTCTTTGACTTTCCGCCGACGGTAATGCCGGAGGAAAATAAAGAAATAGCAAGGGTAGTTAGTCAATTTGTTGTAGCCAATAGACCCTCAGTCAGATGGGGGGGGTAAACATCCTCGCCGGCTTCCCTGTTTCCCCCCGCGGCGCTCTATGTAGGCCACATGCTCCCCGCCGGCCGCCGCGGCCGCCGCCGCCGCTGCGCTGCGCTGTCATTTGGCCACCCCGCGCTCCCTCTCGCCGCGCTGTCCAAAAGTTCCGCTGTCCATCTGGGGTGTCCATCTCTGATGGGCCATTTTGTGTAGTGAGGTCCGCTGTCCATCTCTTTTCTTGTCAGACTTAGGGACTTGAAGGTGTCGGGCAAGGGGTCTGGCACGGAGGCAACGGCGCCACCCTGCGCTCCCTCAAGTTGGCTTGTGCTGAGTTGTCCAAACAAAAAATAACACCATCCATCACCATGAGTAGGGAGTTAGGATGATGGGGAGGAAGGCGCCACCCACCGAAGGCGCCACCCTGCGCTCCCTCGGGGTGTGCTGGTGCTGAGTTGGTGTCCATTGCGCTCCCTCTGCGCTCCCTCATGCGCTCCCTCAGGGGTGATCTGGTTCACGAGCGCCCACGCCATTGTGGCCCATGTGGCAAAAAGGCAGTTGGTGGCCCACAAAAGTAAAGGCCGCCACAAGGCCGCCATCGCCATACACATACTAAGGCCACAGGCCACTGGCGCGGATAACCGATCGGGAGGCGGCGGAACCGGGAAGGATCTAAGAATAAATCGGCGGGGCGCGGACCGGCGGAGGAGGAGGGGGCGCGGAAGAGGGGAAAACCACCCTGCGCTTTTTCTAGTTGGCTGCAGCAGAGTGGAGTCCATTGCGCTCCCTCGACTTCCGACTGACTTAAAAGACTTAGGTTTTTGCACGGGGGCGGCTGATCTGGCAGGCTGATCTGTGTGGTGTCTTGTGCTGAGTTGGTGTCCATTGCGCTCCCTCTGCGCTCCCTCATGCGCTCCCTCAGGGGTGATCTGGTTCAGGTTCAGGTTCGAACGTCCAAGGGGGACACAGGGGACACGCGTCGAAGGGCCTAGATGGCCACGGCGCTTCCGAGCGCCCTTATGCCATTGTGGCCCATGTGGCAAGGAGTTGGCAGTTGGTGGCCCACCATAGTTGGTGGCCCACGGCCCAGGGAGGCCGCCACAAGGCAACTTAACGATCAATCGATCCGAAATTAGGCACGCGGGCCGGCTGCTCAGGTAGGTATGGTGGCTCATAGTTGCATTGGTTGCAACCACCCTGCACTTTTTCAAGTTGGCTGCAGCAGAGTGGAGTCCATTCCGCTCCCTCGACTTTGGACTTAAGGGGTGAAGGGGTTGCAGGTGATCTGGGATAAGTGTGGTGTCTCATGTGGTTGGAAGTAGTTTTTTGATTTTATAATGGATAATTAACATTAGCATAGTTTTTGGATTTATGAACAGGATTTTATTATGAACAGATGTCTTATGGCTTTTCCTTTCCTTTCCATAGCCTTTCCTTTCCTTTCCGTCTGCACTTTCCTTGTTTTTTCCCCCTTCGCCCTCGCTCAACTCCTGCCAGATAATACATTGGGAGAAGAAAATTCTGTC
>ENA-UENU01000091-UENU01000091.1-marine-metagenome-genome-assembly--contig:-NODE-91-length-25678-cov-207.764827_pt1 | contig 25678 bp, 13 predicted proteins | sample MGYA00237877_ERZ529326 | MGnify/ENA primary metagenome ERZ529326 (study PRJEB26372, sample SAMN05368344) | marine metagenome | biome: cultured habitat; feature: ocean water; material: water; isolation... | reverse complement strand
TTTTGCCGCAACCTACTTAGGATTGCTATAGTTATTTAAATACGATAATTTATTCAATTTTTACATTCACAGCCAAACATTCTAAAAGAGTAGCACGAGCATAAAAAAAATCGTTTTTTAACAAGTATAGTGATTTGAAAAATGATATAAAACTAGTATAATTATATCATAAATTTATATTAGCAAATAAAATTATTCAGGATCGGGATGGCAAAAATCATATACATATAAAAATACTAAAATTTTAACAACAGCAATATCTAGTTCAGGTTATGAATTAGGAAGAGTAACTAGATGTGCTTTGTATATTTTTGCTAGACTTGGGAACTTTTTTCGCAAATATTCCGCAACAAAATTAGTCATTTTCCCATATCAAGGTTTTTGGATCGACATTTCAATAGTTTTTCCTTCTCATAATTCTAAGTAGCGATCGCCGAGAATGCCTGTATAAATCATCATATAATCTTGTATTAACCATTTAGTTAAAATAATCATATTGTGTTTATGAGTAATTTAAGCCTGTGGCCAACAAGTAAATAATCTATCAGGTGAAAACATAGAATTAAAATTAAATTCTGAGAACAAATTTATCTAAATATATGTCAAGATACTAAATAAACATTAAAATATTCAACTTTATCAAGATTATCACAGGGTAAAATCATGATTTTGTCTCGTTGTAATTCTTTTAATACCTATTTCTTAGGTACTGCTACTCTTGGAGCAATTGTTATTACTATCCCAACAGCAGCAACTGCTAAAACTGCTCAACAAGTAGCAGAAATAGCTGCACCAATTACAGTACAAATTAATAGTAACTTAGGTGATGGTTCTGGTGTAATAATTGCTAAAAATGGAAACATTTATACAGTGCTTACTGTTAACCATGTCCTTGAAGATTCTACTATTAAATATAGTGTGAGAACTTATCAAGAAAAAGACTATGAAGTAATAGATATAGTTAACTTACAAATAACTGATGAAGAACCAGATTTAGCAATACTTAAATTTGAAAGTTCACAAACATATCCAGTAGCAACTTTAGGTAACTCTGAACAATCAGTTATTGGTTCTCAAATATATGTTTTTGGTTATCCAGCAACTGGTGGTTTATTTGGTACTGATAGAGCACCAGAATTATCTCCAGGATTAGTAACCAGCCGCCCTAAAAGTCGTCCTGAAGGTTATACTTTACGTTATCAAGCTGTTACTTGGAGTGGCATGAGTGGGGGTCCAGTTTTTGATACAAATGGTCGTATAATTGGTATTCATGGGCAAGGAGAATTTGGATTTGCTCAAACTAATTCTGGAGATGTAGCACCAATTAAAACTGGGTTTAATGCGGCAGTTCCTATTAATAGTTTTATGAGAAAATTATCTACTGCTGGTATTGATCGTTCAGACTTGATTTTTGATAATACTCCAGTAAATACCAATCCTATTTCAACCATTAATCCTCAAAGTGCTGAAGCTTTATATTTTAGAGGTATAAGTTATTTAGATCAGGGAGATGCTTGGGAAGCGATAACTAATTTTAATCGTGCTTTAGAAAAGGAACCTGATAGTCCAGAAATATATTTTAATATGGGTATTGCTAGAAGTTTATTAGTTAACCCTTATGAACCAATAACGAGAGGTCCAAATCCAATTAAAGATTATACTAAGGCAATTGAATTGAATCCAGGTTATGCTGATGCTTATTATAATCGTGCTAATGCTTATTATCAGAATAGCCTCATTTATAAAAGTCTTAAAAATAAGAGAAAAGCTAATCAAGAACTTCTAAAGGCAATAAAAGATTTGCAAAAAGCAGGAGAACTTTATCAGGAAGGTGGTCGAATTAAAGCTTATAAAGAAAGCCTATATTTAATAAAAAAGTTACGGAATTTATTATTAGTCTAATTTGCTAAGATGTCTAATTTGACGTTGATACTCAGTTTTAATAGATTTAATTTTTAGTTGAAGCTGAGTATCGTAGTTTTGCTTTAATAATTGAATTTTTCGCTGAAACTGGTTTTGATTTTGAGAAGTTATAGACCTCATAATTTCTAGTATTGATTCTTGGTTCATTTCTTCTAATTCCCTAATCTGATTTCGGAGTTTATTTTTATGTTTTACTTCTAAAGATTGAATAGTTTTTTGTATTTCTTGATCGTGTTTATTCTCTAACTTAGTAATTTCCTGCTGATGCTTTTCTTGTAAAAAATTGTTAATAGATTGAATTTTTTCCTGATAAATGTTTTCTAATTCTTGAAACTTTTTATGATACTCTAATTGCCAAAAACTATTATTTTCTTGTATTTTTTGTTGATAATTTCTTTCTAATTCTATTTTTTGATGAGAATATTTATCCGTCAACTCTCTGATAGTTTCTTGCGCTTGAGATTCAGCAAATACTAAATTTTGTGTTTGTTCTGCTTGCAATGATTTAATCTGTGTCTGTAATTCGTGCTCCAATTTAATTTTATCTGTCAATTTTTTTTGATGTTCTACTTCTAAAGCTTCTATTTTTGCTTGTTTTTTTTCTAACTTATTTTTCAGTTGTTGAATTTGCCCTTGATGTTCTGTATGTAATAATTCAATTTTTTGTGCCCATACTTGTTCAACATTATAGGTTTGTTCATGGGCGGCTCGTAACTGTCCGTTATAATTTTGAGCTTGTTTTGTTAAGCGTTTTTCTAATAACCAATAAGCAAAACCAAGACCTGCTAAACAACTAATAATTGTAGTTACTAAATATAATGTTATTAACATAATTTTACCTATCCCCTAATTTTTGATAACTACCTATAATGATATAGCATTCAGTTATTAGCTCCAGTCAAAACCATTAGTTCTCAACAATTTCAATTTTATTGATGTCCTATTGTGGTCATGTAAAAGGTATGCTCATAAGGCCGAAAACTTATAGCTGACTTCGGACATCAGGAGGTATAAGGCGTTAGCACGGTTATCTTACTTAACTTTTATGTCTAATAACAGGGGAAAGTTTTGTATGATATCAAATTTGATAGTATTGGTATAATTAGATAGTTAATTAGGAGTCAGTACTCAAAACTTAAGAGGGAAGAGAACTTAGTAAGATTTAAACTTTTGCTGCTCCCAGAAATTTTTTTGATGCTAAATTAACCTGATTTGATATAATACCTCGGGTTTGTTGCATATCTATAGACGGAGTGTGAAATACAAGTTTAATAGTGAGGAATGGGGTGGGATAAAACCTTTTAATATCTGTAGATAAGTAATACCAAGTCTAAAAAAAATAATATTACAAATAAATTGAGAGAATTTAATCAGATTTTCCTTTGATTAAAAAGTGGTATTGAAAGTATTTTTTTAACTTCTGAATACTTTCTCCTGACTCAATGGTGATAGTCTCAATTTCATTGAGCAAAATTGAGCTGAAGTAGTATAATTGCTTATAATTGCCAACGCCTAAATACTCTTAATTTGACATTTTTCAAGAGCAAAAATTCCTATCATTGCTCAGTTGATGTAAGGGCAATACCCAGGTATTGCTAAAAAAATGGCTCAAACCTAAATATATCAGGAACATAGCTTATTAAAATGTAACCTATACTATATAAGGGTTTGATGCTATTTTGAACTTATGTTTTACCACATTGCTGCTACTTGAGAAGCTAATTTAGCTTAAAAAAGATACCTGTAGAGGTTCTATAGTAGTCGAAGCACTGAGGCCTGCAAATTACTCAATGCTATTTGTGCAGTATTTGCGCACCAAAAACTAAGTCATATATGACTTCTGAGTTTGCCCTTTCTAACTTCTGAGTTACGGGTAGCGCCATACCCGTCCCTACATTAAGATCCCAAGAAAACTAGCCTGAGCTCTGAGATCGGATAAACCGCTCTAACCTGTCCATCCCTTTTTCTATAGTTTCTAAGTCAGTAGCATAAGATATCCGAATATGGTCATCTGCGCCAAAAGCAATACCAGGAATAACAGCCACATTCTGATCCTCTAATAGAGCATTACAAAATTCCAGAGAACTACTACTAATCTTGCTAATATTTACAAACATATAAAAAGCGCCCTCCGGTTGATTACAAGAAATACCAGGCAGAGTTTTCAGTAAATCATAAATTATCTTGCGGCGTTTAGCAAAAGCTTGACGCATCTGTTCAACACAGTCTTGAGATGACTCCAATGCAGCGATCGCTCCATACTGAGCAAAAGTACAAACATTCGATGTACTATGCCCCTGAATTTTTACTGTGGCGTTAATTAATTCTACAGGTGCTGCTAAATATCCTATTCGCCAACCAGTCATGGAATAAGCTTTAGCAAAACCATTACTAATAATAGTATTTTTAAAGATTTCTGAATTTACTGCACCAATACTCAGATGTTCGGCATCATCATAAATAATTTTTTCATAAATCTCGTCAGAAACTACCAAAATATCCTTCTCTACTAATACTTCTGCTAATGCTTTAATTTCTGCTGGTTGATAAACCATCCCAGTTGGATTAGATGGCGAATTAAGCACAAATAATTTGGTTTTATCAGTAATACTTTGTCGCAGTTGCTCTGGTGTCACCTTATAACCAGTTTCAGGATCGGTAGTCAAAATTATTGGTTCCCCACCTGCGAGTTTAACCATTTCTGGATAACTTAACCAATAGGGAGCCGGAATAATTACCTCATCTCCTGGTTCAATTAATGCTAACATCAGGTTAAATAAAGAATGTTTTCCCCCGTTAGTAACAATAATATTTTCAGCTTTGTAGTTTAGGCCATTTTCTTGAGACAGCTTATGGGCGATCGCTTCTCTAAGTTTTGGTTCTCCGGCTGCTGGGCCATATTTTGTATAACCAGAGTCGAGCGCTTTTTGAGCAGCTACTTTTATGTGTTCTGGAGTATCAAAATCAGGTTCTCCGGCACTAAAACTACAAACATCTTTTCCATCAGCTTTCATTGCTCTTGCTTTAGCTGAGATAGCTAAAGTTAGAGACAGTGGTACTTTGCCAACTCTTGCTGCTAGTTTCATTTTTTATCTTTTTGAGTTATTTAATCTTCCATTTTATGTTGAACAATAATTGGGTTCAACCTAGACTATTAGGAAATATTGACATTCAAAGTAATAATTTTAGCACTAGGCATTCAGGGCACGGGCAACCTTAGAGTACTTGTCCCTAATATATTCAGTATATGCTTAGTCCCCTATTTTGCCCAGACAACAATGACTATTCATTGCCCTTCATATCATGCCCCAGCCTATGGTACAAATACTATTTGCAGATCATTTATGCACCTCAAACTTAGTTAAATATAACTTTTGACTTTTATTATTTGACTTTTGACTTAGTTGTAGTATTGATTATTAGCTATTATAATAATTAAAGAATTTACGGAAAGACATTATATGTATATAGTGTTTACTACTCTGAAATATTGATCTATTTGGCAATCGGATAAAAAACAAAATATAAAAAACTTAAAATTTTAATTCAAGTTACTTGAGATTATTTGGTATGCTAATAGTTTAAAATAAATTATTTGTTTGTAAATACCTTAAAGATGAATTTTGATTATATAAAATATTGTCAGTATTTAATAATGTAGTCATAAAAATTACACCCTGACAAATCTTACTGACTATCATCAAAAAAGTTAGCTACTATCAAATTAACAGTTATTTGAAAAAAATGGTAAATCTATAGGTGGAAATTTTTGATAAACTGAAACATCAATTATGGCAAAATATAAACGTATCTGAGTTCAAATATCTGACTATTAAAATGACAGTTATTGAAGTTTTATAGATTTGTAAAAATCAGTAATAACGGGCGATCGCTATAAAAATTTAAGCGATCACCTAAATTGGTGGGCACTATATGTAGTGTATTTGTGTAAGTCCTGAATTATTCAACTTCTCTGGTATTACAAACTGAATTACACCCCACTGACCATTAGTTAACCACAGAGGGTCTTGTTCATTTAATATTTCGATTTGATCTGGTTCTAAACTGGTTGCTACTTCTGACTTGAGGGTACGCAAAGCGACAAATGGTGCGGGAAAATAATTAGCAATATCTGACAAAGGTGTAGTAAATAGCCAATGGCGATCGCCCAAAATACGCCGATAGTTAGCATCTCCCTTAATTACAACTAAACTAGCCTTAGCTAACTCTTCCCTTAAAGACTCTGGCATTTCCCAAAAAGCTAGAGGAGCATTCCAGAAAAGGTTATCTTGACAAATTAAACAACCAGTAGCAATGTACTCCTGCAAACGAGCTGCCAAAATTCGGACATTTTCTGAGGTATCATTAGCTAACCTTTCTAGAGTGTAAAAGACATCCTGATGTATAGCATCAGAAACAAAAGTTGGATATGCTTTCAAGTGTAGATAAACAGTATGAGCAGTTTGAGTAGATAAAAGGAAGTCTATCAAAAAAAAATCGCCAACTAACTCAAAACTTGCGTTATCTGTTATAATTAGATATATTCGTTGCCCTTGAATATTGCTTAAGTAGTTGAGTAGATTATAGGTATCATCTACTAAAATGTGAGTTTGTTGCTGTGTAAGATATCTATTAGTATTATCTCCTGCTATAGCTTGCCATAAAGTGAGATCAAATTGTTCACCCCATAAAACAGCTTGAAGCACAGTAGTTATAAAAGTTTGATAAGTCTGTTGTTCAGATTTTATAGTACTTAAAGTAGTCAAGGAATATTGCTGCGCCACCCTAACGCTATCACTTATAAATCTAATAGCATCCATTGATTTTTCTAAACTCAAGCGTTTTTGATAACCAAATGGGTCTATGCCTTGCCAAATTCCAGGTACAAAATAATTAGTTGCCTCAAGCAAACGCCGGAAAAAATAAGCTTCAGCAAAATAAAATGGTAAATCAAACCAACTTTTCCCCTCAAAAGGTTTTAAATAGGATTCCCAGGCAACTAAATCTGGCCCTTGATCATCTTTCAAAGGACGCACCCATCCTTCAAATAAGTCTGTTACTAAAAATTCTAATTCTTGCACAATGGGAGGAGGAAAATTATTGTCTTTGATGACTCGTTCGATAACACCTGGTAGTCTACAAACAATTGTGTAATGGGCAAATGTATTTTCCTCTGAAGGCATTACTGGTAAAGGTAGTAAAAAATCAGAGGTTTCAAATTTATTCATATATTTAAAAAAATCAGAAATAACCTAAAATATAACTATCAGGACTAACAGCACAATAACCATTGCTTTGTCCAAAAATATTAATAATTATACCAAATGTCCAGTATTTACTCTGAAATTGAAAACAATTCCAAATCTTTTGAGTTACCAGGTGCGAGGCCACATTATAATCCTGACCGTCCAGGCCAAGTAGAACATATTTTCCTTAACCTAGAGCTTGATATTCCTAACAAAAGTTTTCAAGGGATCTGTATCATTAGCTTAAACCCCATACGGAGTGGTATTGATAAGTTAACTATTGATGCAGTTAATTTAGAAATTAAGTCTGTTAAAATTGAAAACATAGAACAAACTTTTGACTACGACGGCAAACAACTAGAAATTTATTTACAAGTACCAACAACTGTAGGCCAACTAGTAAAAGTAGCGATCACATATAGTGCCAATAACCCGCAACGAGGCATCTATTTTATTGCTCCTGACGAACATTATCCAGACAAACCAACCCAAGTATGGACTCAAGGGGAAGACGAAGACTCCCGTTTCTGGTTTCCTTGTTTCGACTATCCTGGTCAACTATCAACATCAGAAATTCGCGTCAAAGTCCCTAATAAGTTTATTGCTATTTCCAATGGTGAACTTATCCACACTGAAGAGAGTGAAGATAATAAAATTTATCACTGGATACAAAAACAAGTTCATCCTACGTATTTAATGACCTTAGCAGTAGGTAAGTTTGCCGAAATTCAAGATGAATGGAATGGTATTCCTGTCACCTATTATGTAGAAAAAAAATACCAAGATCATGCTCGACGGACTATGGGCAAAACTCCTCAAATGATAGAATTTTTTAGTCAACAATTTGGCTATAAATATCCTTATCCTAAATATGCTCAAGTTTGCGTCAATGATTTTATTTTTGGCGGTATGGAAAATACTTCCACAACTTTACTTACAGACAGATGTTTATTAGATAAAAAAGCTGCTTTAGATAACCGTAGTTCTGAGAGTATAGTTGCTCACGAACTCGCCCATCAATGGTTCGGAGATTTAATCGTAATTAAACATTGGTCTCATGCTTGGATCAAAGAAGGAATGGCATCCTATTCGGAAGTATTATGGACCGCAAATGAGTATGGTCAAGATGAGGCTGCTTATTACCTATTGAAGGAAGCTCGAAGTTATATTGTTGAAGATAAAGGTCGCTATCGTCGTCCAATTGTAACTAATATTTATCGGGAAGCGATTGAACTTTATGATCGTCATCTCTATGAAAAAGGTGCTTGTGTTTATCACATGATTAAAACAGAATTAGGAGCTGAGTTATTTACTAAAGCAATTCATGATTTTGTGCAAGGTAATGCTCATAAAACTGTTGAAACTATTGATTTATTAAGAGCAATTGAACAGACAACCGGGCGGAACTTATTATCCTTATTTGATCAATATGTTTTTCGGGGTGGCCATCCAGATTATAAAGTTAATTATGCTTGGGATGGCAACAGTAAATTAGCCAAAATTACTGTCACACAAATCCTACCTAAAAATGACAAAAACGGTGATGTAAGCAAAGGATTATTTGACCTCAAAATTCCTATAGCTTTTGGTTATATCCAAGCTGAAAAACCAGAACTAATTAACTTTACTGTCCGCATACATGAACAGGAACAAACCTTCTATTTTCCCCTCTCAGAAAAACCAAAATTCATCAGTTTTGATGTGGGTAATAATTATCTCAAAACAGTGAAACTAGAATATCCATTGGCGGAACTGAAAGCACAATTAGAATTTGATCCAGACCCTATATCTCGTATTTATGCTGCTGAAGCATTGGTGAAAAAGGGCGGTTTAGAAGTTGTGAAAGCACTTTCACAAGCACTGATATCTGAACCTTTCTGGGGTGTGCGAGTTGAAGTCGCCAAGCAACTAGGAAAAATTAAATTAGACCAAGTTTTTGATGGTTTAGCTATAAGTTTAAAAGATGAGGATCCTCGTGTGCGCCGTGCTGTGGTAGAGGCTCTAACACAAGTAAAAACTCATAAAAGTTATAAGTTGCTCAAGTATCTAGTAAAAAATGGGGATCCCAGTTATTATGTTGAAGCTATTGCAGTTTCTGGTATTGGAGATATTGCTGCTGCTCATGCTAATTCTGATGAAAAACCTACTGAGGAAAAAGCAATTAAGTTGTTGAAATGGGTATTACAAAACAAACAGGGTTGGAATGAGGTAGTACGTGCTGGTGCAATATCAGGTTTGAGTAAAATGAAGACTTCAAAAACTGCTCTGAATCTGATCTTGAAATACACTGTTCCTGGTGTGCCACAAGGGTTACGTTTGAATGCTATCCGTGTTTTGGGAACTATTTCTACTGCTCAACCTCCTGTTAACTTGGAACGAATTTTGCAACGACTCACAGAATTGTCACGAGAAACGTTTTTCTTGACTCAGGTTTCTGTAGTTGCTGCCTTGTCGCAAATGCAAACTTCTCGAGCAATTGAAATATTGCAAAATTTAGCTAACCAAACTCCTGATGGCAGGGTTCGTCGTCGAGCTGAGGAAGCAGTACAGAAGGTGCAAAAAAATATTGGTTCTGACAAGGGGATAAAACAGTTGCGTGATGAACTGGATAAAGTGAAAAAGGAAAATCAGGAATTGAGGAGTCGTTTGGAAAATTTGGAGGCAAAGGCTAAAGTTTGAGTAGGGTTTGCTGAAAAAGTCTAAAGTTTTAGGCTCCGAGTCACTCATCAGGAGTCAGGAGTACCTAGGGACGTTGCAGACAACGGACTTAGGTAGAAATGAGAATTAATAGGAGGTAGTCGAATATATTTGTCCCTTGATTTTTGGGCAATTATTCGGCTCTTAATGCTAATATCTATGAGCAAGAGTCACTGAAAAGCTGACACTTTTTTCGACCTAAAAAGCCTAAACCATTAGCAGAAAATTTCACAGGTCACACTAAACCGGGGTGTCTGTGAAGTGTTTTTACACATTCTCTGATCATCACATCCCAAATTTTTAACGTACTATCCTCACTACTACTTACTAAAAATTGCCCACCTGAACTAAAAGCGATCGCTCTCACATTATTTGTGTGCCCCTGTCAAGTTTGAAGAAATTCTCTAGTTCTAATGTCCCAAACTTTAAGAATGTGGTCATCACTACTCCTGGCAAGGTTTTGCCATCGGGGTTAAATGCTAACCTTTCAAACCAACTTTCATACCTTTCCCAAACAAGATAACTACTCGCATTCATATTCCAAATTTTAATATTTGCATCCTGACCTCCACTAGCTCAAATTTGACCGCAAGGACTAAAAGCTACCGTCCAAATTCCACCTTAATATTGTTGAGTAGGATATCGCCAAATTTGCCTACGGCAAGATGCATTAACATCCCAAAGCATAATATTTTTATCATCACCACAACTAGCAATTTATTTACCACCCGGACTAAAAACCACTGCGAAAATTAAACTAATATACCCCCTCAAATCTTGTATACACTCTCAAGTTTCCACATTCCATAACCTATTCCCTAAGCTAATAGCAGTGTCTAAATGACTGCTAGCAATTAGTTTCTAATTTAGACTAAGAGCAACAGAACAAACTGAATTAGTATAACCTGAAAAAGTTTTCAGGAATTTTCCCCCAAGAGTCTCCCATCATTTAATTATCTGGTCATGATCATCTATTCACACAATTGTGTTATCGCGACGAAAAGCAATAGTTCGGATGGGAGCTTGATGTTCCTTTTCTGTTACTAAACATTCTCCAGTTTCCAAATTCCACAAGGGGAGAATGGCTTTGGTAGTCCTGTAGATATAGTGATACTTATAAATAAACCCTTTTCATGCTCAGGAGTCTAACTACAAAAATCACTACTTGTACACCACTACCTAAAAAATAAAATTAATTATCGCACTTTTATTCATTAGTTTTTTTACCCTGCTTTGTACTCTCTTTTTTCCAGAGATGTCTATTATTATATAATAATATTTACTTCTTTTTCCTGATTTTTTATTCAATTATGAATATACCTAACTCAATTACTTTTTCTCGTCTTTTGGGAATACCTATTATTCTTTACACTCTCAAAACTCCAACTAATCAAAATCTTTGGATATCTTTAGTGATATTTTTAATGGCTTCAGCTACAGATTTTTTAGACGGTTATTTAGCACGAAAACTCAACCAAGTGACTGACTTAGGTAAATTTTTAGATCCTTTAGTAGATAAATTATTAATTTTAGCACCTCTATTAGCATTAATTGAATTAGGCAAAGTTCCGGCCTGGGGAGTATTTTTAATTTTAAGTCGGGAGTTAACTATAGCTGGTTGGCGTGTTAATCAAAGCAAAGTTTCAGGAGCTAATATTTGGGGAAAATTAAAAACTGTAAGTCAAATTATCGCTGTTGCTCTATTAATTGCTCCTTTGCCTAAAACTTGGGCAACTTCAACAATAATTATATTTTGGGTTTCTGTTGCTTTAACGATCATTTCAGGGATAGTTTACTTATTACCTACTCAAGAAACTAGCAATACATAATACCATTTATTAAAAAAAAATTTTACTTGGCTATTGACCTGGATAGGAAATTTGTAGACAACATTCTTACTGTCAAAGGAGTAATTTATACGCTTCTAGTTAATAATTAGAAAAAAGGTTATTATATCTGTGTTAATTACTTGATGATTGAAGTTTTACCTAAGTATAGTGTTCATCTATAGTAATTTGTATAAGTTGTATTTTTTTTAGTAATTTTTAATACCTATTAATCACTAAAATTATTTTTTTAATGAATAGATGGAGAACAAATTTATATAGTATAATAACTATATTTAAGTAAATATTCAGCTATTAGCTGATATTAAAAATCATCCTTAAAATCAAATATTTTTTACAGCGTTTGCTTTAAGCTATAATTCATGTATAATCTAAATTATAGTTGAATTAGTTAAAAAAGATTATTGTTTTATAGTTGATCATAAAATTATGAGTATGTTCACACTTCAATCAGTCAAAAAAGACTTTGGTATCAAAGAAATTTTAAAAGATGCCAGCTTCAGTTTAGATCCTAAGGACAAAGTTGGTTTAATTGGTACAAATGGCTCAGGAAAATCAACTCTTTTAAAAATGATTGCTGGTTTAGAACCCACAGATAGCGGTGAAATTTTAGTTAATCAAAATGTGAGGATTATTTATTTGCCTCAACAACCAGATTTGAATGAAAATAATACTGTATTAGAACAGGTTTTTGCCAACAGTGGTAAACAAACGGCACTGATAAAAGAGTACCAAGAACTATCAGAAAAACTAGCTCATTATCCAGAAGATAGTCAGTTAATGGCGCGTTTTTCACAGGTAACTCAAAAGATGAATTATACTAATGCTTGGGAATTAGAAACTAAGGCTAAAATCATCTTGAGTAAATTAGGAATTCAAGATTTTGAGGTTAAAGTTGGTAATTTATCTGGGGGTTATCGTAAACGAATTGCTTTAGGGACAGCCTTACTTTCTGAACCTGATGTTTTGTTAATGGATGAGCCAACAAACCATCTAGATGCTATGTCTGTAGAATGGTTACAAAGTTACTTAAAGACTTTTTCTGGAGCAATTTTATTAATTACTCACGACCGTTATTTTCTTGACCGGGTTACTAATAAAATTCTGGAAATAGACCGAGGAGATATTTACACTTATTCTGGTAACTATTCCTACTATTTAGAAAAAAAAGCTTTAGCTGAAGAATCTATCGTAAGTTCTCAAAAGAAGCATAAAGGTCTATTACGTAGAGAATTAGAATGGTTAAAACGAGGACCAAAAGCTCGCAGCACTAAACAAAAAGCTCGAATTCAACGCATAGAAGAAATGCAAGGAAGAGAATTCAAAGAATCTTTAGGAAAGGTAGATATTTCTACTGCTGGTCGTCGAATTGGCAAAAAGGTTATTGAGTTAGAAAATATTTCTAAATCTTATAATGGTAGAACTATAATTAAAGATTTTACTTATGAGTTTATCCCAGAAGATAGAGTAGGAATTATTGGTAGTAATGGTATGGGAAAATCAACCTTAATGGATATTATTACAGGTAGGGTAAAACCTGATTATGGCAAAGTAGAAATTGGGACAACAATACATATAGGTTATTTTGACCAATATTCAGAAAACTTGCTGGATGCTGGGGCTGAAAATCAACGGGTTATAGATTATATAAAAGATGTGGCAGAATATGTTCAAACTGCAGATGGTACTCAAATTAGTGCTTCTCAAATGTTGGAAAGATTTATGTTTCCAGGTAATCAACAATATGCTCCTATCTATAAACTTTCTGGTGGGGAAAAAAGACGATTATTTCTGTTGAAAGTATTGATGAGTGCTCCTAATGTTTTGATTTTGGATGAACCAACTAATGATTTGGATGTACAAACTTTGGCGGTGTTGGAAGAATATCTCGAAGAGTTTAATGGTTGTGTAATTGTGGTTTCTCATGATCGCTATTTTCTTGATAGAACTGTAGATAGAATTTTTGCTTTTGAAGGGGTAGGAAATTTACGACAATATCCAGGAAATTATTCACTTTATTTAGATTATAAAGAAGCAGAAGCAACAGCAAAAAAATTTTCAGAAGTTGAGGAAAAGCTAAAAGAAAGTCAGCCTAAACAACAAAAATCAGAAAGAGTTTCTCGTGATCAAAGGGGGCAAAGAAAATTATCATCAAAAGAGAAACGAGAATATGAGAACTTAGAGAAAAAAATTGCTCAGTTAGAAACTGAGAAAGCTGAAGCAGAAAATGAACTTTATAATTCACCTCCAACAGAGGTTAGTGAAGTTCAAAAACTTCATGAAAAGGTAGAAGGTTTAGGACAAGAAATTGATATTGCTACAGAAAGATGGTTAGAGTTAGCAGAGATAGATTCTTAAATTATAGTATAATAAATAATATTTAGTAAAATATAATTCAGTTATTTCAGTTATCAGGATAATTTAATGGCATGAACTGTCAAGAACTCTTAAAAAAATACTCTGAACAATGGCAAGCAGCTACTGTACATCCATTTTTAAATGAATGTAAATTAGGTACTATTAAACCTAAACAATTTAATACTTGGCTAGTACAAGATTATTTATTTGTTGTGGAGTTTACTCGAATGGTAGGTAGAATTTTAACCTATGCTCCAACTTCTCATTTTGATGTGATTCTTATGGGAATAAATGCTTTGCAAGATGAACTAAATTGGTTTCAAGATAAAGCCAGAGAAAGACAATTAAATTTGAATATTGAAAAACAATCTACTTGTGCAGAATACGGCATTTTTATGAATAAACTAACAGAAATGCCATACCCAATACAAGCAACTGCATTATGGGAAATTGAATTAGCTTATAATCAAGGTTGGCAATTACCAGGAGAAATGTTAATGCCTTATAATGAATTTGCCAATCGTTGGGGAAATCCAGAATTTACAAACTATGTTAAACTATTAGAGGCACAAGCTAATGATGTATTGGCAAGTGCCTCAAAAACAGTACAAAGTCAATCTGAAGCTACTTTTTTAAATGTCGCTAGACTGGAAAAAGATTTTTGGCAAATGGCGTATAATGCGACTAATTAAATTTAGGAGAAATTAAAAAAATGACACGAGCTATCATGGAAACAGAGAAGGGGACAATTAATCTAGAATTGTTTGATAATGATGCTCCTAATACTGTAAAAAATTTTGTTGAATTAAGTGAAAAAGGATTTTATGATGGCTTAAATTTTCATCGTGTTATTCCTAATTTTATGATTCAAGGAGGTTGCCCAAAAGGTACGGGTACAGGTGGTCCTGGTTATAAAATCAAGTGTGAAATTAATAGTAATAAGCATTTAGCTGGCACTTTATCCATGGCTCATGCTGGTAAAGATACAGGTGGCAGTCAATTCTTTATTTGTCATGCTCCTCAACCTCATTTAGATGGCGTTCATACAACTTTTGGAAAAACTGAAGATATGGAGGTTGTCAATGCTATTGGTCAGGGTGATAAAATTATTTCTGTAAAGATTGAGAAGTAATTTAAATCTACTCCATCTATATCTATAATTTTTGATGTAGATGGGGATTGTTTATAGAATTAGTTTGATGTCTATAGCATACAATTTTTGAATTTTAGGGAACAGAAAGCAGGAAAGAGAAAAAAATAGAATACTTTATTAATATGAGAAACTCTTTATAATTTAATTTTTTACAATTAATAAGGGCTGAGTTAAGTATTAGTTTTTAATGATTAGATAGCTATCAAATTAGATCTTTATTAAAGGAATAGATTGAAAGGATAGTATATTTTTCATAAATTCTAGATAATAAGGTGGTCATATTTTTTAAAACATTTAGTAATAAAAGTAGAGTTTTGATTTAAATGTCTATCTAAATATTTTACTGGGAGATGCTGGAGACGATCGACTTTATTTGAACTATTTTATTGTATTTACTCCCAGATAATACCTCAGACAAACAACGATTAAATAAGAAAATTGTTCTATATTTCTACTACAAATTACTAAATTAATATCAATATCTTAATCAGGTAAGGGGAGCTATTCAGCTAATTTTTGATAATAACCAAAGTTTTCATAATATATCATTACTGAGTAAAGAACAATTTCGATTAATAGGATATTCCATAGAATTAAAAATGTATTTTTCTAAGTAATACTGCTCTTGATATTATCAGTAGGTGTAAGCATTCAGTTGTCAGCTATCAGCTAGAAGGAAAAATTAAAATCCTACAGGAAAAATATGATAAGCTTTACATAATTATTTGATTACTTTTATGTATCTTTTTCCGCAGCTAGACGGAGGAAAAACTCTGGAGCTGACTGCTAAGGTGCTGAATTCTTGCTTTTTTTGACATCCTCCCCAAGCAAAAGGTATGGATATTTCTACTTAGCTAAAGCTCTTGGCTAGGGGTGAGCCCGAGAGATCCATATCTATTTTTTATCTCGGACTATCCCCCCAGGAATCATTAAGAAATTACTAAAATAGTATATAATATATAAAAAAAACTCAAAGGTCTCTACTTATGAGTGGGGCTTTAAACCAAGTTTTTAGGTCAAAATGTTAATAGAATAGAAATAACCATTTTTTTTAGAAAGAGGTCTCTGATGGTAGCAATAACAGATCCAGTCAAAAATAGACTGACAATAGAGACAAATAAAATTGCCTCTGATACAATGGCCATTCGTTCTCTAGATTGGGACCGCGATCGCTTTGATATAGAATTTGGTCTACAGAATGGTACCACATATAACTCCTTTATCATTCAAGGAGAAAAAACTGCTTTGGTGGATACATCCCATGGAAAGTTTCGCCAATTGTACCTAGATACTCTATTGGGTCTGATCAAACCTACCGAAATAGATTACTTAATTATTAGTCATACTGAACCCGATCATAGTGGTTTAGCTAAAGACATTATTGAACTAGCTCCACAAATTACAGTAGTTGGGGCAAAAATAGCAATTCAATTTTTAGAAAATTTAACTCATATACCATTTAAAAAACAAATTGTCAAAAATGGAGATCAACTGGATTTAGGTAATGGTCACGTTTTAGAATTTGTTTCAGCTCCCAATTTACATTGGCCTGATACAATATTTAGCTATGATCGTAAAACCCAAACCCTATTTACCTGTGATGCTTTTGGGATGCACTATTGCTCAGACAAAACTTATGATGAAACTCTCAGTGATATAGAAGCAGATTATAAATTCTATTATGAATGTCTCATGGCCCCCAATGCTCGCTCAGTTTTAAATGCCATGAAACGCATGAAGGCACTGGGAGATATCAATACTATTGCGACAGGTCACGGTCCTCTCCTACGTCATAACTTAGTAGAACTAACAAACCGTTATCAGGAGTGGAGTCAAGCAAAAAGCAAAGCAGAAAAAACAGTAGCAGTATTCTACATTTCTGATTATGGTTATAGCGATCGCCTCTCCCAAGCTATTGCCCATGGGATAATCAAAACAGGGGTAGCTGTAGAAATGATGGACTTAAAGTCTGCTGATCCCCAAGAGGTTAGAGAACTGGTAGAAATGGCCAAAGGAATTGTGATTGGAGCTCCTCCCAGTACAGGTCCTATCGCTACTACTGCGGAAATAGGCATCAGCACTATTTTAGCAGCAGCTAATAAAAAACAAACATTTGGCTTATTTGAATCAGGTGGAGGGGATGACTTATCTATTTATCCTCTTGCTATCCAGTTTAAAGGACTAGGGCTCAAGCAAGCATTTCCTAATATTACAATCAAAGAAACACCCTCAGAATTAACTTACAAGTTGTGTGAAGAAGCTGGAACAGATGCAGGACAACTTTTGAGTATCAAGGAAAATATTAAGCAGATGAAATCCCTTGATAGTGGCCTGGATAAGGCTTTAGGTCGCCTGAGTGGAGGTTTGTATATTATTACTGCTAGTAAAGGTGAGGTTAGTAGTGCCATGTTAGCTTCTTGGGTAGTGCAAGCTAGTTTTAAACCATTGGGAGTTTCTATCGCAGTAGCAAAGGATCGAGCTATTGAGGCACTAATGCAAGTAGGCGATCGCTTTGTCTTAAATGTATTGCGAGAAGATAACTATCAATATTTGATGCGACATTTTTTGAAGCGCTTTAAACCTGGTGCAGACCGTTTTGCAGGGGTAAATACTCAAACTGCTAATAATGGTAGCCCCATTTTGAGTGATGCTCTAGCTTATTTAGAGTGTGAAGTGGCAACTCGGATGGAGGCAAGTGACCATTGGATTATTTATGCGACTGTTGATAATGGGCGAGTTAGTGACTCAGATGTTTTGCCTGCAGTGCATCATAGAAAAGTAGGTAATCATTATTAATTTAAGCCTATAAAACTGTAAAAATAAACACCAAAATATTTAGCTGCCACAGTTAAAATTGTCTTGTTTGATTCTGATTTGATTCTGAATATAGTTGCGAGTATCTTCTATTATCTAAGGAAGATGCTCGCACTTTATTTAGGGCTAGTTGATTAATTATCAAAGCCTTGACACAAGTTATGCAAAAATCCACACTTTGAATTTCAATAGGAACTTTTTTCCTTAAAGATTTATTTTAATGAGTGAAGTACATATTTTAAATAATAACATTAATTAGGGTACGCAAAACGTACCCTAAAAATATAGGTTTTTTTTGTTAGATGAGGTCCCCTAATATTCTCCTTTTAAAGCTGGAATTTGAACTTCCAGGGACTTAAGGGGAATCAAATATCCGTACCTCACAAATTAAAAAAATTGCTATAACTACTTCACAACCAACGTCGCCGTTGCCGATCGCCCAAATTCTTCGGGGGCATATTGTAACCGCGCTTCTGCTCCAGGCCATATAAACGTTCCGGGAGTCACAGACCTAGCTAAATAGTGTAAGGTATATACCCCAGGCTTTAAACCCTCAGCGTAAGCTTCGATACGATCGCTATATATCTGTTGATATTGTATTTGCCAACTATCAGCTTTTGCCTTCACAGCAGAAGTGGAAGTTTGAAAACTGGTATCAACTGCTTCTAAACCTGCTGGCAGTGGGTCCCTGATCACTACATGGTCTACAGGGTGGTCTACAATAATTTCGACTCCAATATCAAAGACTTGACCTGCAACAACATCTAATGTTGATGGAACCTCAGAGATATCCATCCGTTGCCATATTTCCTCTTCATTTGCCAGACTAATTTCACGTGCTACTCGCAGACCGTTATACTTTCCTGGCTGGTTTCCTGGGAGACGATAACTATACTCAACTAAATAATGCAACTTCCCTTCCCCTGATTTTTCCAAGACTAGATCTGATTTACCTTTTGGCAACCCATCCATTGCCACATTCACAGATAGATTTTGATTTTCATAACCTTGAAAACGGGTAGTATCTAGCTGTTTACCAGATAAATTGGCGGTTGTGACAAAGTCTGGTGGGGTGGGTTGAGTATTGCTATAAGTAACCAACGCCCTCAATGCTTCGGCATTATCATAAGTTGTACGCCAGGTGCCATCCCGCCGCAAGTTGAGCAAACTTTGTAATATTCGGTCTATTACTTCTGGTTTGGCGTCGCGGGTAATAAATAGTCGCAATGCTTGAGCTTGACTTGCGGTAGTTGAATTCATCCATCCCCAGGTAGGTGGTAAATTCAATGTGGCACTGCGCCCTGTTTCATAAACACTGTTCTGAATTTCCCTAAATATTTCTTCTGACTGCTGACGCCACTGGGGGAAACTAGATAAATAACGCCCTAGTCTAATTTGGTTGACTAGTGACAATTTTTCCCGTTGTTGATAAATATCTGACAGGAAATTCTTGCGGGTATAACCTAATTCTGACAATGCTATTAAGACATTTAACCGCACCTGATTTTTACAGGGTTGTTCGGTACAATAATCATATTTACCTGGGTTTGCTAATAGGTTGTTTAAGTAATTCCGTAGACCATTTAACATTGAGTCATTCACTAAATTTGGAAATGCTTTTTGGGCTTGAGCGATCGCCTCCCCGGCATAAGCAGTCAAATAAGGGTTAGAAATTTCCTGCCCTGGATAATAACCAAAACCGCCATCTGGCAGTTGTAACTTTTCTAATTTTTCTAATGTTATTTTTGCCTGTTCCTCTGGGTTAAAGTCTACAAATGCTTGCTCATATTTTTTACCTAAAATTTGTAAATTAGAAGCGATCGCTAACTGACTAGCCACAGGTTCAAGAAATGGTAACTGGTCTTTTTTCAACACTGCTTTTGCCGGAGCAGTAATTTCTGGTATCAAGGTACTTGCCATAAATATTTCCAGACCTCCCACATCTGGCATCACATTCTCAGTAATATTCAGAGGAATTTGCACTTGAGACTCAGTTATACCAGACTCCACCACAGTTTCACTTGCTGCCAAAGACCGAACGGGTAAAGCAACTTCAAACCCATCAGTGTCAAGGTCATTCAAGCCAGTCCTAAACTGCACTTTTGCCTCGCCAGGTTGTTTTGCCTCCATGGGAAAGCGGTAAGCATTCGTGCCTGGGTCTGCTTTTATTTTTAGAGTTTCTGTAGTTTGGGAATTTTTAGTAAACAAAATATTCTGACTAACTTCCCCATTTATTTTTAGACTTCCTTTTTTGCCAGTATTATTCGTAACGGCTACACCACCCTCAAACTTGTCACCAATACGAGCAAACTGAGGCAACATAGCATTTGACATTAAAGGTTGAGTCGTAATAAAAGTCGCCTCTCCATTGCCAAAATGTAAATTCCCATCTGTGGCAACAGCCATTATACGCCAGGTTGTTAAATCATCTGGTATATTAAAACTTACCGTTGCTTTACCTTGATCATCCGTAAGAACAGACCCATTATAATAAGCTAAAGACTGAAAATATTTCCGAATGCGAGTACTAACACCGCCAGATGATATCCCATCTCTAATATTCTCATTTGAACTTGATATGTAACCTGTACTATTCGATCTTGCCATTGTCATTTTTCTTGCTTTGCAGTTATCATTGAAACGAGTAGATATTGCTTGCTGCGAGTAGCGGGTAGATATTGGTTGCTGCGCGTAGACAGTCTCAACCAAATTTGGTGGTCGATAACCACTCAGTTGTAACACCGCTTCATTCACTACCATCACTGTCAACTGACCTTTTATCGGTTGCCCTTGATTATTTTTCAGTGCCAACTCCACATTTTCCATTGCCCCTGGTTGTAACTCCAGACTTTGGGGTGTCACTTCCACCTTTAAGTATTTGTCCGTCAAATCAATTTTCAATGGAGTAAAACCAACTTTCATCAAATTTTCCACACACCCAGGTTCCACATCTGGCAGTGGTTGACCTTGCGGGACTAACACTGCCTCCACTGCAGCATTAGGTAACATATTTTCTGTAACTTGAAATTGAATTTCCGGTGCGCCACTTTTAACTTTGACAATTTTTTCATATAGAGGTTTATCACGCACGACAGCAAAATATAATTCCCCTTCTGGATAGGGCGACTGAATTAAAGCAGTTGCAGTTTCCCCTACTTGGTAGGTGTCTTTATCGAATTTTATTTTTAGACGTTCTTCCTTCTGGCTTCCCCAATAAACTCGCCCTGCTCCCGTTGCCCAAACCTGAATATCAGTAGCAGTAATGTCATCCTCAGCATTGGCAAAGTTGGCACGAATGCGATAACTGCCTGGTTCTGGGGGTGTAAGGTTGACGGTCTTGGGTTTGTTGTTGCTTATAACTTTTTCGGTAGCAACAGTTTTGTATTCTACTTGGGCGACAGCACTCTGGGTGACTGCACTGTATTCCATTTTTTGTAATTCCAGTAGAATATTTTCCCCAGAAAGTGCTTTTCCTTGAGAGTTAGTCACAATAATTTCTACTGGAAATTTTTTATTCGCATCAGCAACAAATTTACTTTTTAAACCTATTAACTTCTGACTTGTTAGAGCAGTAAATGTTTGAGTATCTGCTACAGAAAGATTGGATATATCTGTTACTTCCAGATCTACTTGATAATTCATTGGATAAGGTAAATCTTTCCCAACTGTAAATATTTGATTATCGCCACCATTATTATCTAGTATTACATTTTTTGTCAGCACATTATTAGGAACATTTGGTATTTTTTCCGGCCAAAACCATTGACGACCAAAAGAAAATTCTTGCCAATTTTTTGGAGAAAATTCTGTTTTTGTACGAGTCAGATAATATTTAGCTTTTCCCCCTTGCAACGGGGAACCAAACAAATAATTACTTTCAGCTTTTACCCCAATTTTTTCACCAAGTAAAACAATTTGTTTATCAAGTTTCAAGTCAACTTGAAAATTAGGTGGTTGAAATTCAGCGACACGAAATAGTCCGTAAATTTCTACACCATTTTCTCCTTTTGCTTTTACGGTGTAATAACCGAATAGCTGATTACTATCCAGAGGAATTTCGAGAGAAAAAGTACCAAATTTATTAGTTGTCTGAGTGCCTAAGTTTTTATTATTACCATCTGGATTTATCAGAGTAATTTGATAATCTGTATTTTTGGCTTGTTTCAAGTTGCCATTTTCCAAATAATAAGCAGCTCCAGTCAACCAAACTTTTTCTCCTGGTTGATAAATTTTTCTATCTGAAAAAATAGTACCCCGCGATTTAGGTTTTCCACTATCCCAACCATAATTAATGTCATAATCATAGTTTATACTATATTCTTTAGTTATAGTAAATGCCCAATCTTGATTTTCTTTAGCAATTACTAATAGTTCTGGTGGTTGAGAAAAAAGCTGACCGTTCATACATTTTTTTAAGTCTGTTTTAGTTAAATTTACCAGACCATTTTTATCAGTTTTTCCAGTAGCACAAGGAGTCGTTTGAGATTGAGATTTAGAATTTAATTGCAATTGATAAATCTCCACATTTGCCACAACTGGAGAACCATCATCTAGATGATTTACTCTAATAATTCCCGACTCTGGAAACCACTGAGCAAATACTCTTAAATTTGTTAATTGTATTAATCCATAAAATTCTGGTTCTTGCCATTTTTCCTGACCGTTTTGTTCAGAAAAACTCGTCCGAGCTTGTACTCCATAAGCTAACATTCCGGTCTGACCACCCAATTTTTCTTGAAGGGGAATTGCTACTTCTGTTATTTTATTTTTTTCTCCAGAAACAGGATATTTTTGCCACTTTTTATTTATCGGTAATAAGTTCTTCCGATTATTTATAGGATAGGCTGACTCTGTGTAAACTAAATCTGTTGGTTGTACAACTTTATAGGTTGCTTTATATTCTGATTCTGGCAGATTTACTGTAGAAATTTTTAGTTGTAAATCTTGACTAGACGCGAAAATTTTTAACCCTGAAGGAACAGAAATATCTCCTAATAAATCTCCTGTTTGATAATCTAAGACAACGGGCTTTCCTAGTATTTGCCCAAATTTATCTTTGGTATTAGAACCAATAGTAATTTTATAATTTGTATCGGGTTCTAACAGCAAAGGATTAAGACGAACAATGTTATAGTTATTGTTAGCTTGAATCAGATTTTTAGTTTCTTTTGGTGCGGGCTCAATTGTAATATTTTTAACCGCTGAATCTTCTACAATTCCATGATTAAATTCTAATATAGGATTACCTTTAACAAATATACTCCTTCTCTCGGAAAATTTGAGTTGAGAAAATTCAAAATTAGAGTAGGTTTCTACTTCACTAATGAAAGGTGTTTGACTAGGTAAATTACCTTTCAATGTTTGAATACCTGAGTCAAATTCTAGCCGATATTTAGTACCTTTTTCTAGAGTTACTTGGGGAGTAATTAAATAATTCCATTGATGCCAAGAAGGGTCAAATTTTTCTCTGGGAGATTGTTCTTTTTCAGAATTTTCTAATTTTTCTAAACTAACTACAAAGGGTAAGCTTTCTGTCTTACCATCTGGCAAAAATTTTAATTTTTTTGTAATTGAATCTAAATCCAATTCCACATTTGAGGTGAATTTTAAAGTTGGATTTATATTAATTGGTTCTTTTCTGCTACTCCTTGGTAAATTTGTTAGTTTGACTGGTTCAGTATTAAAAGTCCAGACTAAATCTTGATCTAATTGATGATTTTTTAAGTCAGATAAACCAGATTTTAGAGTAACTTTAAATCTGGTGGATTTTGGCAAGGCTTCTTCTGATTGAAAACCTACCATTTTCGGAGTCAAAAATCGGAATTGACCAGGTAATTCCGGGAAAATTTCAAACTGCTTTAATTTTTCCTGTTGTTCTAGAGAACCTACAGTTTCCAAAGGAATTAAAGGTTCTTTAAACCGAATCAGAATTTGACTTAAAGATTTTGCTTCTCCCGTGGGAGTAATTTGTTCTATCCACTCGGGTAGTGGAGCAGTAATTATTAAGTCTACCATTGGTGATTTTTCCTGTTTTGAACTTAAGCTAAAGCTACTAAATATTCCTATGGTCAATACTAAGCATAATCCTATGAGAAAATATTTCCAATATTTAAGAACCATATTTTTATGATTTAAGGATAATTTTTACTGACAATTATTAAAGGTCTAATGACTGAAAAGAATAGGCTATTTAATTTATTAATCTTAAACCATTATATCTCTAAGAGTTAAATACTCAAATAGTTGAATAGTTATTAAATCGTCAAGTCTAAACTATATAAATTTTAGCAGAAATAGCACAGATACTTTTTCGGAAATAGTCAGTCATTTTTTTTACTCCAGAACATAAGAGCGATCGCTTAATTGAATCATAACTGGAATTAATTTTTTAGTCATAGGACATTAAATAAATTCCAGATTGTGGAAAATTTATAAAAAGTAAAACTCTAAACAAAAAAAACTAATAATTATGAAATATATAACAATCATATTTTTATTTTTTCCAAAATTTTACCGCTTTTGGCGACAAGAACTTGGGTGTAATAGCTAAGAGCTTCAGAACAAATTACTTTAATTATTAAAGAATAGCTTTTTCTCCGGTTATTTCTGTTTTTTGCCCTCTACTTCCTTCCTAACAGTCGCCAATTTTTTCACTTTTTAGATAGCATGACTATATTTAATAAATTGATAAAAAATAAAAATTTATGGTTTAAATATCAAATGGTAAATAACTAGTTAATTTTTGTAGAGTAATAATTTATGATAATACCTAAAGCAAAATTTAATATACTTTGCTCAAAAATGTTGATGTTAGAAAAGCGGCTCAGGATTTGAGCAACTTCTTTTGAGATATCTATTAATTTATATTTCTCATGAATGGAATAGTATCACTATTAAATAGTTTTAATTATGGGTAAAGAGGCTGTAGTTTTTGGAATTAATTGTTATCCATTTTTGAAAAAATAAAAGTTAGGAGATTTTGATTTTAAAGCTCCTGTTAAAGATGCCGAAGGTATTACTAATATCTTGGAAAAATATGGTAAGTTTCGATTTCAACACTGGCCAAAGAAGGATGATGAGGAAGGTAAAAAAATATTTGGTTCTAAGGGCAAGGTTATAATTAATGACCTCTAATATTAGTAACTTCTTTGGAAAAAGATGAGATAGAGGAAGCAATTAAGAACCCAGCGGAATTAGTGGGAATGGCAGTAGAAGCTAAGTTAGTTACTCAAAAAATTGACCTTGATACTAATACAAAAACCAGAGAAACAGACCCCCAACTTGTAGCCAACAAATTTGCTGCTCCTGCCAAAGTAAAAGAAGGTAAAAAATTAGCAAAATAGGGAAAAATAAAACAGACAATTTCTATCTTCAAAAAATCTCTAGAACTGGAACCAGAAATTGACCTTGATACTAATACAAAAACCAGAGAAACAGACCCCCAACTTGTAGCCAACAAATTTGCTGCTCCTGCCAAAGTAAAAGAAGGTAAAAAATTAGCAAAATAGGGAAAAATAAAACAGACAATTTCTATCTTCAAAAAATCTCTAGAACTGGAACCAGAAATTGACCTTGATACTAATACAAAAACCAGAGAAACAGACCCCCAACTTGTAGCCAACAAATTTGCTGCTCCTGCC
>ENA-UENU01000082-UENU01000082.1-marine-metagenome-genome-assembly--contig:-NODE-82-length-27325-cov-167.241096_pt1 | contig 27325 bp, 17 predicted proteins | sample MGYA00237877_ERZ529326 | MGnify/ENA primary metagenome ERZ529326 (study PRJEB26372, sample SAMN05368344) | marine metagenome | biome: cultured habitat; feature: ocean water; material: water; isolation... | reverse complement strand
CAATTCTCCTAATCATTCGTCATTGTGCAACGCTATTTTTTTTTGTGGTTCCACAAAACCGGATTTTCCGTGGTAAGTCCTAATTAAGTTAACCTGAAATAATATCCTAAACATCTGTTTCATCAGGACAGAATTAAAAGCCTTATTTGCTTTTAATTTCTTTATTGTAGAGTTGACCTTAAACCTGAAATAATATGGAGCGTAGCATCTCAAAGTCTTTATTCTTCCTACAAAGATTGGAACCAAAAATTTCAGTCATGGATCGCTACATCATCGCAGAATTAATTGGGCCATTCCTCTTTGGTGTAGGATTATTTTCATCTCTTGGCATAACAGTTGGGGCCATGTTTGAGTTAGTCCGAAAAGTAACAGAATCTGGACTACCTATTTCCATTGCCATTCAAGTGTTTCTCCTAAAAATGCCAGAATTTATTGGTTTGGCATTCCCCATGGCAATGATACTTACTACCCTCATGGTTTACAGTCAGATGTCCGGCCATAGCGAGATAGTTGCCCTCCGTAGCTGTGGCATTAGTATCTATCGAATGATTATACCTACAATCATATTAAGTCTGACAGTAACTACTTTGAGCTTTGCCCTAAATGAAATAATTGTACCCAGTGCCAACTATCAAGCATCTCTCATTTTAGAAAAAACCCTAGAGCAAGAAAATCCTCCTTTCAAAGAAGAAAATATTTTCTATCCAGAATTTGGTAAAGTCAAGCAACCAGACGGTAGTCAAGACGATACACTGACCCGTTTATTCTATGCCGAAAAATTTGATGGTAAATATATGCAAGGGGTAACTATCCTAGACCGTTCCCAATATGGAGTTGATCAAATAGTGTCCTCTGAGTCAGCAACTTGGAATTCAGCAGAAAATATTTGGGACTTATTTAATGGGACAATTTATCTTGTATCTCCAGATGGCTCATATCGTAATATTGTAAAATTTGACCATAAAAAATTAAAGCTTTCTACTGCCCCTTTAGATTTAGCCGGTAAAAGACGTACTTACAAACAAATGAATATTTCTCAATCTTATGAATATTTAGAATTAATGCGACTAAGTGGGAATTATAGGAAAGTTGTTAAAACCCAAGTCAGAATTCAACAAAAATTGGCTTTACCATTTGTATGTTTAGTAATGGGTTTAGTAGGAGCAGCTTTAGGAATTAGACCGCAAAGAAAGGCTAATCGAGGTACTAGCTTTGGTATTAGTGTGATAATTATTTTTGCCTATTATTTACTTTCATTTATTACAGGAGCAATGGGGCAAAAAGAAATTTTAACTCCTTTTTTGGCTGGATGGTTACCAAATTTTCTAGGTCTTGGAGTAGCAGTATTCTTATTGGCAAGGGTCTCACGTTAATCAAGTGAGAAGTTATTTTTATAATGGTAATATTGAGCAATTATCTAAAAAAAATTAGCCTGATTATTTTGATAATTCAAGAGTTTTATTATTTCAGGGTGCGTATTGATTAGCAAAATTTCAGCTGTCAAAGGTATTCAAGAATATCTCGTAACATGCCATTTTATTTGTATTGGTTTTTCAGTAATTACACCAAGGATGAAAAAATAATGTTATAAATAATCAGGGGAATCAACAAAGATTTAATTAGATTTCCCTTTGATTAAAAAAGGTTATTCAAACCTTAATAATTATCTTTAAACTATTTGAAAATTATCACTCCTGAGTACTATCTTCTGACTCCATATTGGTAGCCTCAATTTAATTGAGCAAAAACTTATCCTCCTGGTATTAGTCTTTCTTTTTTATTTCCTTATTCCTAGGTACGTTGCATACAATATCCCTACTATTTATAACAAACATTTATCAAATTGTTATAAGATGTCAAATACTTTAATATCCAAATCAAAAATAACTAGATTTTTATTATTCTTACATAAAAACTTAATAAATAGAAGCAGGATATTTTGGTTAAGTTTAACCATAGCAGTTGTATTAATTTATGGTATTGAATATCTAAAAGCAGCTTTTGAAACTAAATATATAATCCAAGATGATGCACGACAACATATATTTTGGATGCGTCGTTTTTTCGATACAGAATTATTTCCCGAAGACTTAATAGCTAACTATTTTCAGTCAGTAGCACCTTGGGGTTATCAAACTTTTTATTGGTTAATAACATCTCTAGGTATCGACCCAATTTTTTTCGGTAAATTATTACCAATATTTCTGGGATTAATTTCTACAATTTACTGCTTTGGAATCAGTTTACAAATTCTGCCAATTCCCGCCGTCGGATTTTTGAGCTCATTTATTTTAAACCAAAGTTTATGGATGGAAGATGACTTAGTTTCTGCTACTCCCCGAGCATTTTTCTATCCACTTTTTTTAGCATTTTTATATTACTTACTCCGAGGTTCCTTATTTCCTGTTTTAGTAGCGATCGCTCTCCAAGCAATTTTTTATCCCCAGACTGTTTTACTATCACTAAGCATCCTAACTATTAGACTATTCTCCTATCAGCAAAAGCGGTTAAAATTCACCTCAATTAAACTAAATTATTTACTTTGGTTAGGAGCAATAATAACTGCTGCCATAATACTTTTACCATACAAATTAACTGCTACTGAATTCGGACCAATTATTACTACTACCGCAGCCAAAATACAACCTATTTTCAATTATGCTGATAGTAAATATGGCAGAGCATTCTTTTTTCATCATAACCCCTTAGTTTTTTGGCTCACAGGACCAAGGAGTGGTATCTTATTTGTAGGATTATTCTCACCACTGGCTATAGCTTCATTACTATTACCTTTTTTACTTAAAAAAGAAAAATTTCCTCTAGGAAAACAAGTTTCGGAAAAAGTAGGAATATTAGTTCAAATTTTCATAGCATCAGTAGGATTATTTTTTCTAGCTCATATCTTTTTATTTCAGCTTCATTTTCCCAATAGATATATTTACCATAGTATACGAGTGACGATGGCAATAACTGCTGGTATTGCCTTAATAATCTGGTTAGATAGTTATTTAAAGGCAACTATTTATCAGATAAAAAATAGTTTTACTTGTCTACAGGGAATATACCTCGGATGTACAACTTTGTTATTAGTATTATTCAGTATTATTCCTTTTTCCACAGACTTAACAATAGATAATCAATCCTACATTAAAGGCAAAGAAAAAGAATTATATGAATACTTATTAGTACAACCTAAAGATACATTAATTGCTTCCATATCTAAGGAATCAAATAATATTCCTACCTTTGCTCAACGTTCGACCTTAGTAGCCCAAGAATATAGCTTACCCTATCACGTAGGATATTATAATCAATTTAGTCAAAGAGCCATTGATTTAATTCAGGCTCAATATACTCCTAACCCAGAACAAGTTAATAATTTTATTCAAAATTATGGGGTTGATTTTTGGTTGCTCGATCTAACTGCTTATAATCCTAGATATGTAGCTGATAAACAGTTAATTCGTCAGTATAATTTAGCAGATTCAATTATTTATCAACTGGAGCAAAATATGATCCCGGCATTATCAACAACCATGGAAATTTGTAGTGTATTAAGCAGTAAGCGAATAACATTATTATCAACATCATGTATTACAAATGAGTTGATAAAATTGAGTATTAATAATCCTAAAAATTATCACAAACATAAGACTTGAATTACATCAGATTCTAGATTTATGTGGTGTAATTAGTAAATTAAATATTTTTTACTTGTTCCCTATCCTACCCTCCATCACCCTATTCTCTAAAAGGATTATTCCAACGTTGATTATACCCAGAATTATAAAAACTATTATTTCTACTAGAAAAAGGATTACTTGAAGGAGTTGCTAGTACATTTTGATTCTGATTAGGATTCACTTGATAGTAATATTGTGGCTGATTTTGCCGATATCCTTGATTATTATAAGAGTCAGGAAATTCCAAATTCTTAACTACATCTACCCCATTTTTATTATTAGCTAATCCTAATGGTACTACTGGAGTTAATGGAGGCAGATTTGGAGCAGTAGGTGGTCCTACAAGAGAATAATTATACCCTGGTAAATTAGTTGGCTTATTTGTCTGGTTCCTTACTCCTGATAAGTTAGTATAGTAAGGCTTTGGAGGAGTCACATTAATGGAAGGTAAAGGCGGATTATAATTGTTTCCTTCCTCAGATTTAGAAAGATTAGATTTTGAGCTATTAATGATAGGAGAAGATGTAATATCTCTTGGCTTTATCTCAGTTGGGTAAAGGTTAAAGTTACTGCTTTGAGAGTTATAATTGGAGGGAGATTCAGATTTACCTTTGGAACTCAAATAATTATCCATAGCATTCTTTAGAGGATAGACAGGTTCAACTCTAGTTTCCTCCTGGTTTGCTTGATCTAATAAATTCATACTGCGTAATAGAGGAGAAGTAGATAAATTGCTATTTTGTAGTTGATTTATAGAATAAAAATTCTTAGTTTTCCCTTCTTCGTAAATATTAATTTCTGGCATAGAGTCAACTAAATCTCGTTCTTGGTTTATAACATTTTTCTGCTTGTATTTTTGGGGTAGATATAATGAATTTTTCTGATTACTTAATATAGGATTAATTAGCAGTTTTTTATTACTTTTTAACTCTTCAATTAAAACTGATGAATTGTCAATATCACTTATAATAGAAATTTCTTCAGCAGATAAATTTTCGCTGATTGTATTGCCGTTTGATACTGAATTATCATCATTTTCAAGGGTTAACCATTCTGGATGCATTGATAATTCCCAAACAAATAAGAGCACTAGAGAAACTACACCAATTGGTCCCCAAACTGAGACCTTTGTCAAATGACTAAATCTGGCTCGGAAGTAGCGTATAGAACTGGGTAATTTTTTGGGATAAGGCATAAATTTTCCTTTTTTATTTATTTAAAGATTTATTTACTCATAAACCTCTGCTTTATTGTTTCAAATTAGAATAACTTTTTTCTTAGTAACTGATTATTTCCATTTATTCATATGTTAAATTTTAGTAGTTTTAGTAGCTTGGTGATTTAATAGTTAACAACAAAAATAGTTATTAGATTTGGTGGTTTTAGGTTTGGTGGTAGAGAGCAAAGATAGAAAATGATTGAAGTAAAAAGTTCCTATGGAAAAACCAGGGCCTAAATTAATGGATTTGGTAGTAACATATTAAGGACTTACACAAAGATCACTACATGATCCTCAGGGCGAATGCCAGAAAGCCTCTAAAGATAGCGTTTAAGAGCACGAATAGCGGTGAGTCTTGCCCTTGTGAGCAATTTGTGGATTTTTCAACCCTTAACCTAAAACCTAAAACCTAAAACCTGAAACATTTACATAATAATAATTAATATAAAAAACAGGACTTTTTGACTATCTTTAGCTAAGTTAATATTAATAATTTTAATAGGTAAATATCTACAAAACTTATTTGATTATAAAAATTAACTATCTTATGAAGATACCATTTTGCTGCGGGATATGGGCATACTTCACAAATGCGACAACTATATCCCTAATCAAAATATAGATAGCTAGAGTTAATATTTGACCATTTTCAGAGATGTCTAAATACTTGCTTGGGATTCGTTGGTAGAGAAATGTTATTTGTTACTCAAAAACTTTTTTTTTTGCATATTGCCCTCTAAATGTTGCTAGTCTTAATAAACATTAATATGTTTAATATTTTCCCTATTGTTCTTTTGGCTTCAGATACTTAATCTCTAATCTTTAAGTTTACAGCACTTCTCGCCCTTTCCACTGATCGTGAGGTACATAAGGCCGGTTAGGCTGCCAATAATAAATAAAGTCTTACTATTTCCTCCTGTAACCCATTTGTCGGAAATCTACTATAACTATAACTTTAATTGTATTATGACCCTAAACTTAATCAACTTATGAGTGCTAAATTGTTTGCAGGTAAATCCCTCAAAGCTTACAAATACTTAAAAAAAAATCTATTTTTACTTCTTAATGCTTAATGATAGCTTTTAAGTTCCAGGCCACAGCACACCACTTTAGGAATAGAGCTTTAACTCTCTTGAGCCTGAAGAACTAGAGAACTGTCGAATCTCAATCAAAACCGCTACCGTATGGCCGTGATACCCAAATTTAGAAAAAATACTATTTTTTGGGGTGTAAACTTTTAATCTTAACACAAATCAAATGGAAAAACAAGTTAAGTTACTAGAAGATAAAGAACAGTTGATCAAACAAGCTTTGGACATTTGCTTGGCGAAAATTCAAGAGGCGATCAGAGAACGTAATCAATGTACAATAGCTTTAGCTGGTGGAAATACTCCAAGGCCACTTTATGAGTTCATAAAAAATCAAAATATAGATTGGGATAAAATTCATGTATTTTGGGGCGACGAACGTTATGTAGCTCCTGACCATCCGGATAGTAATCAAAAAATGGCCAGAGAAGCTTGGCTAGATCAAGTAACCATACCAGCAACAAATGTTCATCCTATGGAAACAGGGTCGGGAGACCCGGAAGCTGATGCTTTAAAGCATGATGCTCATTTGCGAGATTTTTTTCAAGTCTCTACAGGGGAGTTTCCGAGCTTTGATTTGATTTTACTAGGAATGGGAGGTGATGGTCATACAGCCTCCTTGTTTCCCCATACAAACGCTTTGAAAGTAAGCGATCGCCTAATTACTGTAGGAAATAAAGATGGCCAACCGCGATTAACTTTCACGGTTCCATTAATCAATCAAGCACGTTGCGTAATCTTTCTAGTTGCTGGTGCAGACAAACAAGCCGCGTTAGACGAAGTATTTGCAGAAAAAGGTGATGATATGAATTATCCCAGTCGCCTGATCCAACCTAAAGGAGAGCTACAATGGTTATTAACGGGTGTTAATATTTGAGAATTGACATTCTCCAGTAGCTGTTAGGCCTGGGGGAGTTCTACTGAGCTGAGGCCTAGCTGTGTGAGTTAACATTTGGCACTTAGCATTAGCTCACTCAGGCTATTGCACCCACTTCTTAAGAGTGGGGTGTTTTCTTTGCCTGGTGTATTTGTTTTTTGCCTCGCACTTTCCCCAGGCTAATAATTAACATTTATTATAAGATATATGATAAAATATGTATTAAAAAAAACAACTACTAAAAAGTTGCCCAGGAAAGGCGAGGCTTTAAACCCAGTTTTTCGGTAATTAATCTTAAACGAATCACAAGGAATCCCGCAGTGCCCCCTAACCCCTAATTATACTTTTGGCAGGATGTCAATTTTGTATTTTAATCATCTGAGCGATAGCAAGGAGAAGATAAATGATTGTCTGTCCTAATTGCAACTATCAGAATCCTGATGGAGCAAACCAATGTGAAAGCTGTTACACTCCCTTACCAGTGACTACAAATTGTTATAATTGTGGGGCAATAGTTCAAGCTGATGCTGCCTTTTGTGGTCAATGTGGTGTAGACCTGAAAGGTAGTGCTAATACAGAGGAAGGTCAAATTTTATCCCAAACAGATCCAATACCGGTGCCAACTGCAGTATCAGCCATGCCTGAACCAGATACAAATATACCTATAAACATACCTCAGCTAGACCTACCAGAACCATTAGTGACACCAGAACCTTTGCTTTCTGGAACAGTTAACTTAGAAAAATCTAGCAACCCTAAGACTCCAATTCCTATTCAGAAAGAGGAGCCCCCAACAACAACTAATACTGTTAGCACGCCTGTGGCTACTCCAATAGTAAGTTCTCCTGCTCCCAATGGCGGAAAAGCAATTCCGGTAAGGACCCAGTTGCAAAATATGTCTGCTAAGTTGCTCCACGTCAGAACAGATACAAATATTGAATTACCAATTAATTTATCTGTGATTCATGTTGGTAAACCTAATGACAAGGTACCTCCAGATATTGATGTTTCAGGATTTCCTGACTCTGAAGTAGTTTCTCGGAGTCATGCTGATATTAGAGTAGAAGGAGATAGTTATTATATTGAAGATACTGGTAGTTCCAATGGTACTTATATCAATAATACTCCTTTGACAAAAGGAAATAGACATAAGTTAAGACCAGGTGATCGGATATCTTTAGGGAAAGGAGACTTAGTTTCATTCCTTTTTCAAATTTCTTAGTTAAGTGTTAGACCATGGCTTGATTAAAATCCTTAGCTCATGGTTTTTCTATATATAATTCGGTTTTTTTAGAAGAACCTCAGGTTTGTTAGGGTTTCGCTGCGCGACATTAAAAATATTTAACTAACCTAAAACTTTGTCATGGTTGATAAATACTTCATATGTTGTGTAGCGAAATAACTTTGGTATCAGATGTATTAGGCAAGTCTGTGCCACAAAGAAGGACTTTTGGGGATTTTATGATTTTTATATTACCTGAATACAAAGATTTCAATTGGAGTAGGAGACGTTCATGAGCCCAGTGTTTTCTATTCACTGTTCTCAGTTAAGATGATATAGGAAAAATAATTCTACTTATAAATACCATGTTTGAATAATAATGCTGTATTTGATTGTCATCTTCTCCTACTCCCCTACTCCCTAAGATTCACTTAAGCACATAACAAGCTTTTTGAGATTTGCATTTTTGGACCTTGTCATCCTATAAATTATCAGATTTTAGTCATTAAGTAATTTTATGTCGGTACTTTAGCCAAAAGCATAAGTTGAAAATAGCATCAAAGGTTTATAATCCAAAACTTTTAAATTTAATTAACCTGTTTCCTGATATATCTAGATTTGAGCTATTTTTATTCTGAAATATTTATGTCTTTTACCCCTCACTACTTTGAAGGCATTTTAACTGCCCAAAAACTAAGATAAAATTTTTCCCACTTTCTGTCATTAGTTTTCTAGCACTACTGAACTAAATCATCTACAATTGTCTTAGACTGCTCTACTAAAACCTTAAATAACAGATGTGATGAGAATAACACTAGTGCATCCACTTCAGGCTATGCCAGTTAGAAGCTGGACTTTTGATCATCAACCGATCATTAAGATTGGGCGTTCTCCAAATAATGACGTAGTTCTTTATAGTTCCGTGGTTTCTCGTTATCATGTTGAATTAAAAAGTGATCATGATCACTGGGAAATTATTAATTTAGGTCGCAATGGTACATACATTGATGGTAAACCAATCACGAAAGTTAAGCTAGTCAATGGGTTGATAATTAATTTAGCTATGAGTGGACCTAAAGTTGCTATATATCTCCAGGAGCAATCAAAAGAAGTTAATTTGAAACAAAGGAAAAATTATTACTTACAAAGAAAAAAAGAAAAACTTGAAGTTCCCCTATTAAGCACAACATTTGATCCCAAATCTCAGCAACAAGAATTATTTAAAAATACAAAATCTAAAAAGACAGATAGAAAAATAGTTTTATCTTTTTAATAGAATTAATTTTGATTTTTTTTATTTTTACCTATATTAGAGTCTAAAGCTTCGTCCTTCTGGAATAGCTATTTAATACAAGTAGCATTACATATAAGTTTTATTCGTTATATTTTTATCGTTTAATGCTAGGATAAATTTAATCTATGCTCATCTATGAAATAAAAATGCAGGGTATACAGATTCAGTAAAACATACTGGATTAACTATTTGTACTGGCAGATTTATGTTTTATAGAAAGGCTTGCAAACCCAAACCCTAGGCATAGAGAGGAATAGATAAGCTGTAAACCTAAGAAATCTGAAAAAAAGGGGTTAGACCCTCCAATGACAAAAGTCCCGAGGGAATAAGCAGTATGAGAGGTGATCCCAACTTTTCTGTAGAATGCTGCGCAAACAAAAAGAACAATAAGTATAATACTCAATATATTACAAAACTAGGGGATGGAAATTATAGGAATATAGATCCTATTTAACTTTCACTCATAGAGAAAGACAGATACTTTTAAGGTTTGGGGTAGTTGAAACCTTCATTTTTATCAACTCTATCAGGTCAAACGGGTAAGAGTATTCGTACATCATGTTCGTTGCTATGGTTCGGTGTAAAAGTGGGAGTAACATCTACCCTAAATTTAAGGTTCTTCCTTCTCTGATATCAAGTATCATTAATTACCCATAATAAAAGTTTTTTTCTGACATCAATTGCCTTCAATTGCAAGTTCCCAATTCCCAATTCCCTAAAATGTTTCCACAATTAGTCTTCAAAGATATATGGTATTAAAGCTTCCTTCTTTGGAGCTGATACTATTTGTAATAATATTTTTTCCAAATGGTATTACTTATTCCTAAATTAAATATATATATTTATCAAAGCTCTGTTTGAGGAATAAAATTGTGAACAAAATACCAGAGGTAATCAAACATAGTCAATTATTAAAAAGGTTAGTGCTTGATATTGAAACAGTTGAAGATCAAGGTTGTATAGAAGAATTATGCCTCAACATTCAATCTCATCAGGTTATAGGTTTTATCTGTAAATCTGGTTTTTTTGGTAGACAAAAAAAATATTTTACTTGGAAACAAGTTGAGACTATTGGTGTTGATGCTACTCTAGTTAATGGAAAATCACAGCCAAATAATTTAGAAAATTATAATAATATTATTCACATAATTGGAAATGAAGTTTGGACTGATACAGGGGAAAAAGTAGGTTTTATTGTAGAATATCTTCTCAATATTAAAACAGGTGAAATAGTTAATTATTTGTTTAAATATAATGGTTTGCAAGGTGCTTTAAATAGTATTTATTTATTGAATCCAGAAGCAATTTCAAGTGTGGGTAATAAACGGGTAATAGTAGTTAATAATTATCTAGATAATTCTCAGTATTATGATAGAGGAGTGGCTCAAAAATTAAGTCTTATTCAGAACTTTTTACAAGCGGATTTAGTTAGAACTAGAGAACATATTGATATCGCACAGAATCAAGCAAATAAATTAGCTCTAAGATTTAAAGAAAGAGCTAAAGTTATGCAAAAAAAAGCTCAAGAAAAACAAGATGTTGTGACCGAAAAAGCTGAACAAAAACAGGAATATTTTCCAAGTTACTCTACACAAAAAAAAACTCTAAAAAATAAGTTAATTATAGATAAGTTTTCTACCAGAATTCAGGAAGTAATCACAGAAGCTAAAGAAAAAATTGATGGCATAGAATCTCAAGGGGAAAAAAACTTTAATTCCTCAAAAGATGATTGAGCAAAAGCAGAATTCATTATCGGTAAACTTATTAACTACCTGTATTTTTTATAATTAGTTTATACATTTCTATTCTATTTTTTGAATCGTTGTTTCTTTCTAGTTTATTTTTTCTCTGAATTTTGTTAAATAAATTCTGTCTCTATCTATAGATTTTGCTACCACATTTTGACAAATTAGTTTTGGGAAAAATTGTCTAGCAAATCTTACGAAGTTTGACACTTGAACCCAAGTCTAATTTATATCTTTCAAAAGTAAGTGCCTTTAGTTTCTAAAGGGGTGATATACTTAATTCTATTTCTATCAATTATAATATATAAGTCATCTATTTAAACTTTTTTTATATTACTAATAAAAGTCTTAATAGGTGGTGAAAAAAGTCAATTATATATTTATCAAACCTTGATGCTACTCACCGAAGTTAGCAAACTAGGACTGGAAAAAATTACAGAAGTTAGTTAATAATAAAACTACGTCAATAAATAGTATTTAAAAATATAAAATACAAGTATAGCAATATTTTTGAGGCTTATTATTATATATTGAAATACGCTGAAATCTAATCCTTATTTAAAAATCATACTTTGTAAATAATTTTGTGTAGATGCTTATGAGATTGAAAACAAAAGCCAGTTAATAAGGTGTTATTTTATTTTCACAAAAGCATAATTTCCCTTTTCCTCTTGCTTCTATAATCCAATTTCCTGTATCTAGAATCATTCTTGGTAAAGGCGATCTAATTTTATATGTATAAAGTAAGTCAGGTGAATTTTATAAAGATGTTTTTATTTATTTATTCCTATATACTTCGATAGCTTGATTTTTGACTTCTTTCACACTAAAGCTTATTTGATTTACTTCTGGTTTTTATCCATATTTATCTATAAATAAAAATTATCTTATTTTGTTATAATCTCCATTTTTTATAATTTTTATTGTGATATAATATACTCCTAAATTAACTGACTAATTATTAATTAATTATTTAATTTTAACTTTCTTAGTCTGGGTGCAATAGTATATCTATCAATACCATATAAATCGGCGGCTCTAGACATATTAAGCTCTAAATTTTTGAGATTTTCTAACTCATATTCTGTCTTTGTAGGTTTAAATGGTTGAATATTTAAAGCATGAATAATTTCTTGAGCAACTGCTTTTGCTAATAGTGGTGGAACTGAATTACCTACTTGTCTAAAACCATGCCATTTTGTCACATGAAATCTAAACCAATCAGGATATGAATGTAGTCTTGCTGCTTCTCTAACTGTGATACATCTGGGTGTCAATGGATGTATTGGTCTAGGAGAAGTATATGAACCTCTACTACTTGGAGTCCCTGCTCTGAGTGTGTTACAAATACCGTGAGGATTCAGTTTATAAAAGCGACTTACTGGCTCAGTTTTTCCTTGTGCTGTAGCATCAAATCTTGCTATTGATTGTTGTGTATGTTTTGTGCGTAAACTAGAGGTTAATATTGTCTGGTCGTATTCACGTTCATAAGAATAATCATTGTTAAAATATTCAATTCCACGGAGTTTTTTAGCATATTCACTTGGTTTATCATAGTCATTTTCTGCTTTTACCCAGTCTATTTCTAATAATTCTGGATAATTTTCTACTTCTGGTAAATCTCCTATTGCATCCCAGACATTTATATAGGCTTCTGATTTTTTATGTATTTGAATTTGTGGATAATTTGGTAATTTTAAACCTTTTTTACATCCTAGTATAAATAATCTTTCTCGGTGTTGTGGTACACCATAATTAGCAGCATTTAAAACTTGGTAAGGCAGTTGTAGTTGATAACTATTTTTAGATAATTTATTAATAACTTCCTCAAGAAAAATTTGATGTTTTCCTACAGTTAAACCTTTAACATTTTCTATGACAAAATATTTGGGTTTTAATTCCAAAACTATTCGTAAAAAATGAGATATAAGCGCATTTCGAGGATCGTCTAAAGCACGTTTTCCAATCTGAGAAAATCCTTGACATGGAGGACCTCCAAAAATTACATCAATTTCTCTATTTGGAATATTTAATTTCTCTCTAATTTCATTCCCTGTGAGTTCGACAACATTACGACATAATATGGACCAAAAGGGAAAATTAAACTTATGAATAGCACAGTGAATAGGGTCTAATTCTACGGAAATAGGTATATCAAATCCTGCTTGTTCAAATCCAAGAGTCATACCTCCTGCGCCTGCAAATAAATCAATACCAATTGGTCGTTGCATAGAAAATCTTCAGATTTACTATTAATCTTAATTAAATTTAACTTTTGTTATTATATCAACTCCATTTCAAATATAGGCCCTTAAAGATAAAAGTTAAACCCAGATACCTACCTCATTTTTTTTGGTGTTGTGAATTATTCTAATGCCATTTCTCAAAAATTTTTTTGCATTTTCTTTAGTGGGGGGGTGTGAGGGTATAAAACTGTGAGGGTTTGAGGGTATGGGGTTATGGGGTGTGACAAAGTGGCAATAAGGATGCTGTATACAATGTTCACATAACATAATAATAATTAACAAAATTCAAGAGCGTTAATGGTATAAAAAAGTTATTCCTTTTGTGTTAATTACTTAAATTTCTGAATTTTTGCCTAAGCATAGCATTCATGCATGGGAATTCATATCATGATATCTGGCTAAGTTCTGAAACTCTACTTACGCTTATGGCAATATTTTAGCTGTGTTGGTCTAGTAATATAGTACTATGCAAACAGGGCGCGGACTTTTATAAATTCTCAAACTCAGTCAGATCAAATTTGGATACTCAGTTATGATAACAGGATGCATAACCACTATATATAGTGAGGAACTCCCTGCAAACGATGTATCGTTTTATCTGCGTGCGTAAGTCTTAATACGTAAGTCTTAACACGAGAAATATCAATTTTTGGTACAAATACTTAGGCTAAAGGAGTGAGTACATAGTCATTTTTGTTAACTCTGTCATTGAATAGTCTAAGAATATTAATAGGCCTGCTCTATAAAACTGATACAAAGCCTCACATAACGGACAAATTGATGTTTACTTCCTGCTTCAACTGAGGCCGTCGGCAGTGACTCATCCACAGGCATTCACGGTCCAGCTAACCGCATTTCTTAAATTTATACTGGCGTTTAAGTCTCAATAAGATTGATAAACCACAGTCAGGACAATTTGTTTGTCTTTCATCTAGTTTTATTGATGAAACAAATAAAAAAATTGGTTTTTTTAATTTTACTCTAAGATTTGCAAAGCTTGTTTTACAGCTCTTTAAATGTTTGAGTTTTGTTTTAATTTATAGTGTATAGTTTATTGTATAGCTATAGTTAAAGTTCTTTATTAATAAGGTAATAATAAGTATTAAGAGATAAATTTAGTTGATTGGTGTACTAATTGAACTCCTTTCAACAAAACTTTTTTTCTCCATATATTTGAAGAAGGGTAAAAAGCCTCTTTAAGTCTAGTCTTAACTGATGAATAGGACTGATCATTTTTACTATAATAATAATTTCTATTTTCCTCTCGTAATGCAAAAAGAACCGAAATAGGTGAAACAGTGCCAAATTCTTGTGTTAATAAATTAACTTTTGCTTGATTTAAAAGTTGAGGAATAGCTTCAGAGATACTACCTTTTATGCTATAAGCTACAGATTTATTGGGATTTAGTGTTTTTATTCTTTCTTTACCAAAGTGTTTTTGCAGTTTTTCCAAATCTGAATGAGAACAATTTTCTTCTATAAGAAGTAAATCATCGGCAAAACGACCTAAACCTGTATGAACGTCTATGGCACAAATATTTTTGACTAAAGGTAAGTTTTTGAGAAGCCACTCCTTATAATTTACTAATTCTTCCTGAAGTTCTATTCCACCAAAAAATAATCCTTTGGGAAAATCATATTGACCATTTGCTACTGCTTGCTTAACAGCTACAAAACCATATTTTAGAATTATTGCTAATGCTCTGAGAAAAAATAAATCAAATGCTGGAGGAGAGTCAGGGTTAATTAAGGAGTTAATCTTACTATAGATATCTGGAGAACCGGTATACTCGTCACTGGAAAATAAAAAGTTTCGATTTAAATCAACGTTTGAAGCATTAACACGACGCAAGTTGATCATTCCATAAGGATTTAAACAATGTACTAGAATTAATGCATCTTCATCCCTTAAAACGGGTAAATTTTTTAAGAGACAGGTTTGTATTGCTGAACCAGCAAACCCCTCGACTCCATGTAAACCTGAAGAATGCAAGATTACATTATGAGGCTTGGAATTTCCTAACCATGCTATATCAGTATATAAAGAATTATTTGGGCAATTTTGAGAATATAATTCGATTGTTTCAAGTTTTGCATTTGCAGCTTTTGCGGCATCACAAAATTTATTTCTGGCTTCGTTATAAGTTTCAGAGAAATATTTTGAACTATAGAATTGTGAAGTCATCATAATATAAATTTAATAGAATAGTAGGTTTACAACCATTCCGGTCAGGTGCATTCGGTCAAGCTTAACCCCCAGTTGAACACTACCTGCTATCACCTGCGTGTTGAGACATCAGGCTTTTATGCTTATTATTAAGTTTGAGCTTAGTTCTTATGGATTTTATTTATAAGTATTAGCAGTGTAATAGTATGCTTATTAATTTATAATATCCTTATTCTAGGATTAAGTCAATACTCCTGAAAAATTTTATTGTAATTGGTTTTCCTCCCTCAGCCAGACCTAGGTTGAAGAAATTAAACACTCCCTGTCTTTAATCTCTCAAACCTGCACAAATAAAACTACTCCAATACACTGGATGGGAAAATGGATATTCTCTTTTGCGGGCTTCTTTTAAGCGAAGTTCAAACTCCCGTTGTTCTTGGTCTTTGCGAACGTATTTTTGGATGGCATTATTTAGCTTTTCCTTCCAGGCTTGGTATTCTGGAGAATCTTTGCTTTGAGGTTCTTGAGTTTCGAGGTCCCTTTGTTCCTCGGTGAGTGCTTCTAATTCCCTTTTGTATCTTTTTTTCTGTTGCTTTTTGAATGTTTTGATTTCTTGTTGGAGTTGCTTTTCTGTCATCTTGACCATGGTTTGTTGGGTTTTTTGCACTGCCCTGACTCTGTCTATACCTTCTGCCCGCAGTCGGTGATAGATAATGGAAAAAATGCAGGATGCTAAGTCATCTACTTCCCAGAGGGTGCTGATCACTCCACGGGCACCTGCAGATAGGAAACCTGTATTCAGGGTGAGCATGTCGTCGGTGGGTTGGGGGGTGCCTAGGTTGGTTTCGCAGCACGAGAGGAATACTTCTTCTAATTCCGGGAAACGATAGGCGGGGGTGAGGAGTTCTCCTAAGGTTATTTTTTGGTTTTCGGCTAGCATGAGGGCTGACTCTAGGTTGTTGTCTATTCGAGATACGGCGTGATGACTCGATAGGAGTCGGTTGATTTGTTTTAAGAGTTCTCTGTATTTGGGGACTGTGGCTTCTGCTCCTTGGAGATGTTTGTCGGGGCTGACTTGACATAGTTGGGCGACGGTTTCGGCTTCTAATTGGCTGAAGGGTAGGTCGAGTTGTGTGTTTTCCACGATGCCGTAGGTGGGAGCTGTTTGGAGTTGAACGCGGTCTTGGCAAAAACTCAGGATCTGGCAACTGGCTAAGGTGCGAATGAGGTATTTGTCATGGAGATATTCGCTATCACTGATGGGCAGGGCGCCTAGGGGGATTAGGTGTAGTTGCTGGTGGGGGATGAGGATCAGTTCCTCGATATCTTCTAGGTGATTCTGGATCAGTTTTTGGATGTTTAAGCGGTTGGCTAGTTCTGCGAGAAGGTCGGGCATTTGTTGCTGCCATTTTTGGTAGTTTTCTTTGTTCTCGTTGTCGTTTTTGTTTTTGTCGGGTACGTAGAGGTTGAACCAGTTTTCTTTGAGCCATTGTTGCAGGTTGTCTCTGCCTTGCTGGGGACAGGAGTGGAGCTGGATGCTGTTTTGCCGCAGGATGAATATGTGGGTGTCGGTTTTGGTGCTGTAAAAACTGAGGATGGCACTATGTTCGTTGTTGATGAGTTGTTGCAGTTGGCTAAATTTTAGGTGGGCTACTTGGATGCCTTGGGCGATGACTGGGTCTTGTTTTCTGATTTGTTCCAAGATTTTTCTTTTTGCGATTTCCTTTTCGATGATGCTTTTGTTGCGAATTTCGTTTTGGGCACGCCAATATCTGGTTGCGGGGAGGATGCTACTGCGGTTATTGTTACTGTCTTCCCTGGTGTCGCGATCGCGAATGTTTTCTATTTGCCCTTGGAGTTTTTCGAATTCTTGCATTAGGTTTCTCACCTTTTCGGGCATTTTCTCGTCTTGGTAGAGGTCTTTACTGGCTATTAGGTCTACTAGTTGTTTACAGCGGTAACGTTCGGTGTATTCGAGGGCGAGGTCGTATTGTTGGAGGTTGATGTGGCATTGGATGGTGTTGGCGTATATTTCTATGGCATCAATCATTACTTTTTGCCGGCGGTTATCGGTGAGGGAACGGACTCGCAGTATTTCTGCTGCTTCGATGGCTTTTTGGTAGGGAGCGATCGCTGCTGACCAGTTGTTTTCTTGAAATTCTAGGTGGCCATAGTTTTGGCCGGCATTGAGGCAAATTGTGGGCATTCCTTCGGGGGTGGCTATTTCCAGGGATGCTTGGTAGTGATTTCTGGCTTGTTGGTGTTGTTTTAGGTCTTGGTAGGCTACTCCTAAGTGATTTTGGCAGTCTGCTTGTCCTTCTGGGTCGGAGATTTGTTGGAAAATTTCTAAGGACTGTTGGAGGAATTCGATGGCTCGTTGGGGTTCTTGGAGGGATTTGTAGGCGAGGGCGACGTTGGTTCGGCCTTTGGCTTCTCCGGGAATGTCTCCTATTTCTGCTTTGATGGCAAAGCATTCTTGATAAAATTCTAGGGCAGGTTGGTATTTTTCCTGGGAGTAGTAGATGCGGCCTAGACCGTTGCGGGAGTCTGCTTCTGCCCAACGGTATTGGTATTTTTGGGAGATGGCGAGAGATTTGTGGTAAAGGTCGATGGCTTCTTGGTGTTGTCCTAGATAGTAGTTGGCATCCCCTAAATTATTCAGGACACAAACTTCATATTCACGATTTTTGATTTCCCGGGAGATAGGTAAAGACCGTTGATAGGAATTAATCGCCCTTTCGTATTGCGCCAACTTATAGTAAGCAACACCCAAATTATTCAGGACACAAACTTCATATTCACGATTTTTGATTTTCCGGGAGATAGGTAAAGACTGTTGATAGAAATTAATCGCCGTTTCGTATTGCCCCCAATTATCGTAAGCATAACCCAAATTATTCAGGACATTGGCTTCCCCTTCACGATCTTTGAGTTCTTGATTGATAGATAAAGACTGTTGATAGAAATTAATCGCCTTTTCGTATTGCCCTACATGATGGTAAGCAACACCCAAATTATTCAGGACACTGGCTTCCCCTTTACGATCTTTGAGTTCTTGCTTGATAGGTAAAGACTGTTTAAGGACATCAATCCTCCTTTTGTGTTGCCCCAAAGAATAGTAAGCATCATCCAAATTCTTCAGGACATTGGCTTCCTCTTTACGATCTTTGATTTCTCGGTAGATAGGTAAAGACTGTTGAAAGAAATTAATCGCCGTTTCATATTGCCCCAAAGAATTGTAATCAAGACCCAAATTATTCAGAACATAAGCTTCCCCTTTACGATATTTGAGTTCTTGGCAGATACGTAAAGACTGTTGATAGAAATTAATCGCCGTTTCGTATTTCCCCAAAGAATAGTAAGCAGCACCCAAATTATTCAGGACACTGGCTTCCTCTTTACGATCTTTGATTTCTCGGAAGATAGGTAAAGACTGTTGATAGAAATTAATCGCCTCTTCGTATTCTCCCAAACCTCCACAAACATGACCCAAACCATCAAAAGCATTAGCTTTCCCTTTTGTATACCCGATCGCCTCTGCAATAGTTAAAGCCTCTTGAACATAAGCTTTTGCCGACTCATATTCTCCCAAAAAATGCTCCATGGCACCTAAACCATAGAGGCCATCAACCTCCCCCTGGCCATATTCAATTTCCCTAGCAATAGCCAAAGACTCTTGAAAAAGAGCAGTTGCCCTTTCCCTTTCTCTCAAAAACCTATAACTATTACCCAAACCATTAATAGCATCAACTTCCCCTGGACGGTCCTTAATCTCTCGATATATCCTTAAAGTCAGTTCATAAAACTGCACTGCCCAAGAAAACTGACTAACTTCATATTCACGCCGCCCCATTTTGCTCAAAAAATCCCCAATTTCCTTCCTTAGAGAAACCTCCCTCTCAGAACTTCCCAACACATCTCCCACCTCTAGGGCCAGACTTAACAGAGAATTAGCCCCATCCCAGTCCATATTATCTCTCAAACCTTCAACCTCCTGAGCCATTACCTCTAATAACTCCGAAGTATTTAGTTCAAGGTAGCTATTTAAAACCTGCTTAACTTCTGCCTCACCCGCGCAGTGACGTAACTGTGCAATTAAACGATGATAACTTTGTTGATTATTATTCATTAACTTCACTCACATAAAAAAATTGTAATATATTTTGCGAAATTAATATTACTTATAGTAAACTCCGCATAGGTCAGGTAAAATCATAAATCCCTCCCTATATTCAGCGATTTGATTTATTGATTTAAGTAGTTCTTCCAAACTAACATAGTTGCTAAATCAAATCAAAAAAATCATCACCTAAAAAATCTAAAATTTTCTAGAAATAACCCCTCTATTTGAGTCCGAACTTCTGGAGCTATTTCTCCAAACTTTCTGTTCCAGTCTCTAACCAATTCACCAGATTTTCCATAGTAGTCAGTTCAAATATCTCTTCTGCTAATAAATCTAATTTTTCTAAAGATAGCTGTTGTATTCGAGCCTGAATTTCCGGTGAAACTTCCCCCAATATTCGCCGAGCTAGACGCAATACTTGTTTAATTGCTTGCTGAATTTTCCCTTGTTCTTCTCCTTCTTTTACGCCCTCTTGTTTAGCTAAAATCACCTCTCCTTGTCTATCACCAATAAATATTTCTTGTTTATGTAACTCCTCTAGTTCTTGATTATTTAAATCAGCTCGGTTAGCGATATTTAATGCTGCTTCTATTTCTGATACTTCTCCCAATGAAGAGGGTATTATCTCCAAACTAGGAGCAGATTTAAGAAAATATATCCATTTATCGCTGAGTGTTTCTAAAGCAGATAATTCTTTATTAAATTTCGGTAGTTCCAAAAATATTAAAGTTAATTCATCTCGGTAATTAAAGAACTCTGTGTCTTCTTTAAATCTAAATTTATTAATCATTTTGCCACTCTCTTGAAATAGCAAAAAATCCGTAATTATCAAGGTTATAAATGGTTGTAATCTTGGTTGTTCCGTTCTTAGACTTAATTGACTTCCATAGGTTTTTGCCAAATTATAAATTACTCGTTTTTCAAAACCTTCTACGTTTAAGACTTGCATCTCAATAATAACTGTTGAACCATTATCTAATAAAGCTCTCACATCCAGATAAGTATCCTTAATAGTGCTAGTATAGCCAGCATTATAGGGGTCAATAATTTCTAGAGATTGGATAATATTTTGATTGTCATAAACTATAGCATTGAGAAAACTAATCAGGATTTTTTGACTGCGGTTAGAACCGAAGATTCTTTTAAAAGCAAAGTCAGTTTTCGGACTAATAAATCTCATAAAATTTTCTCCTTTAAATATTTATCAAATTAACAAACTGCAAAATCAGTTATCTTGCGTTTTTCAGGAGTATAAAATCCCAAAACAATTTTGTCCTTGGGAACTCCTTCTGCTAACAATTCTCTTGCAATACCATCTTCAGTTCCGTCGCGATGAATCCAAATTTTATCATCTCTAATTTCCAAATGAAGTATGCAACCATGAACCATTTTATGACCTTCCACTCCCAAAATCATTAATAAATAATGCTTTTGTTCTCGGTCGAAAACCGTTCTTCTCTCTACTTCGCTATAGGAATAGCGCAACTTAGCATAGTCGCCGATTATTTTCTCGATTATTTGTTGATATTTACTGATGATATCCATTCGATAATTACCTCCTCTAATTTTTAGAAAACCACTAAATTTTGATTACCATTTTAAAGGATTATTAGGATATAATATTATATGGAAATAATTAGTAATAAAAAAACTTACCCCTCTTCTATTCTGACTCATTTAGGGGCGTTTAATATCCACCAGTAAAACTGCGATTTGCCCCTACTTTTTCCTAACTTATTTATACCTATAATTGATTAGCGATCGCTAATTTCCCCCATAATATCAATCAAACTAATATACTCATCCGCTTGCCTTTGCAAAAAGTGGTTAGTATGTCCTGGGGAAGCAAGAACTATCACCTTAATACCCAACCCTTGTAATTGTTCAACAAGTGGCAAATAATCACCATCCCCACTACATAAAACCACATTTTTGAAATTCACCCCATGCTCCCTAATATCCAAAGCCAAATCCACATCAACATTAGCCTTAACTGTATTTCCATAGACCGTAACAGGCTTTGTCTTCACCACATATCCATTTTTTTCTAAGTAATTAAACCACAATTTCTGCCGAGAACTATTATCATACTTCCCCACATAAATTCGAGCTTCCAGAGAACCAAAATGAACATTAACATAGCGTTTTAATCTTTCATAATCAACCTTCATATTCAAACTTTTAGCAGCACCATCCAAATTTGCAGAATCAATTGCCAATAGGGTACGACGTTGAATCGGCACAACCTTTGAAGGCACCGACTTAAACCTTTCCTGAATAGAATTAATCCGATCTTCCAACAAACAAATTTGATTACTTTGCTTACTACTTTTAGATAAAATTAAATTCTGGCGAGTGTCCTGAGTCTGAACTTTATGTTGTAGTTTATCAACAGTTTTTTGTCCCTTTTGAAATTGACGCTCTAAATTATTCAGTTGTTGACTGTGTTGCTGTAAAAATTGTAAATTATTATTATCGTTATTAAATTTAACCTCAGCAATTTGTCCCAATAAATTACGTTTTTCTTGTAACAACAAAGGAAGTAAAAATAAAGGAGAAATCGAACGTTGTAAAAGAGAACAAAATATAAATAGAGCAATGCAGATATGGCGTTGGCTCACTTCCGAAAAATTAACTTTCATACTTTTAAAAATATTAATAACTTCACATGATAATTAAACTATCCGTGGAAATAAAAAAATGTTGCACTTGCTAAATATAAAAGCTATACAACCGTTCTGATTTAAAAGTAATCCAACCTCTATCAATAGAACTCCCAGAAGTGTTGCATTAAACTAAGCACTTTACTCTAAAATAACATCTCTTTGACAACAGTTTTCATATCCGTAAACCACAGTAGGGACGTTGCACCGAACATCCCTACAAAGTTGTGATGATAGCGATGTGAGCGATCGCCTAATCTCCATTAGTTCTGTGGCAAAACCTGCGCCAATTTCTCCATTAATGCCTCCGCTAAATCTCCTAATTCTCGCAATTGTTCTAACTCCTCATCAGTGAACTCATTAACTTTCTCCTTGCTTCTGCTCGCGGTCGCCAAATTGCTCTCTGGGCGATAATTATAAAATACCGCAGTCGCCTTCGCCGTGTGGGAATAGTGCGGTTCCATGCGGTGTATTTTTTCCAACTGAAGGACCAACTCCAGTCGAGATTTTATATTTAAACACTCCTCAACCTTTGCAAACACAGGGTCCTCATAAACCTGAGACATATACTCAACTCGCTCCAAGACAGTCAAGAAATTCTCCAAAGGCTCCAACTCCTCTAATTCTAAATCTTCAAAATCATCATCTGGATCCATAATAGACAAAAATCCCAATAATTCTGCTTCCTGTAAATCATTATCAAACCTAACAAAAACATAACCGAGCCGATCCCGTCTAACTTCCGGTGGCAAAGTTATTTCTTCTTGGTCTGGTAATACAGGGCGACATTCCACAGAAATATCTATGTGGGGAATAAATAAATCTGCTATATCATAACAAAGACGCTCTATGGGGTTCCAGGCGCTACTATTTTCTAGATCAGTTTCTATCTGCACAATTTTTAGGAAATTATGCACCGCACATACAGCTAAAGTGTTTAAATAAACCTTAGTTCTTTTAGCTTTACCTTTTTGTTCAGCGGCAAATTTTTCAGCGTATCGGCGAGCATCTTCAGTAATAGGTATTTTTAGCCCAAAAGTTTCTGTTTGCATAGTTATTTCTCCTGAATTAATTCTTGTAAATTTTGTTATAGTTCTGGGGATAGTTCCTGAGAAATTTTCTTACAAGTCCGTAGCCAAAAAGTCCGTAAACTACTATAATTAACTCCGAACTCCAATGCAACTTGCTTCAAATTTTTCGAAGGTTCCTCAAAAAAAAGACGTTGAGCAACAGCCTGAAAAGTACATTCGGGACAGCTGCGCATATGATATTTACTATCCTTGACTATTTCCAAGAACATATTAATGTTTTGTTTTTGCTCTTCCCCAATAGCCTCCTCCAGAGGTCCAGGGTCCTCACTCTCTAAGAAATCGCCAATGGTCAAATCATTATCAAAATCATTGGTACTATTAGGAGCATCCAGAGATTTTGGTTTACTTCTGATTATTTGGTTAAATCTCTGTTTTGGGGTTAAGGGTTTATTTCCTTTATTGTCATCTCTAGACTTGGGATATAAGTCTATTACCTTGTATCTCAAACGCAGTTTTTCGTTAATCCAAGTTACCAAACTTCCTTTTAAAGATTGGCCTGCAGGTTCAAACTCAGCGGGAAACTTTTTGTAAAACTCTTCCCAAGTCTCCTGCAATATATCTTGGTAGTCATGATAATACTCGCTAGAATTGCTAACTTTTTTTAGTCCTCTTAATTTTTCAATTTTCTTAAATAAAGGAACAAATGCTAGACGGCGCTTTCTATCATTGGTTTGCCGACAAAAGTTAGCGATCGCCTCATATAGTTCTAAATCTTCAGCACTCCCATTACAAACATTCCTAATTTTAGCTAGATACTCATCTTGTGAGTCAGAATTTTTTGTCATAACTTGCCCTAGTACTTCAATGTCCAAATAGGATTTTACTAAATCAGTATGAGACAAAAGGGTGTTTTTGGTTTTGACCATATTTACTTATCGCCCCTTCCTACTTTGTTTAGTTTTCAGAGAAAACCTAAAGCCCATATTCTTCTCTCAGAGTTTTTTCCTTGTTGTTGCAAGTATTTTGATTATTTTTAATCATCTAATTTTTTTGATTAATAAGTAAAAGTTATAAAAAAGTTTTTTGGTGCTCACTAGGGCTTGCCGAATAAAAGCATGAATTCATATTGGTATTACCATTTTTTTTATCGAAAAAACTACCAGGTTTTCAGCCCTTCAAAAATATATCCATTTATTGCTGAGTGTTTCTAAGGCAAATAATTCTTTATTAAATTTCGGTATTTCCAAGCAAACGCTCCGCAAGCATGACTTACCAAGACCCTTGCCCTAAATGGGTAGTGCTATAAAACCCAACAAAATAAAACCAGAAAATTATTTTTGCAACAAAATTCATTTTCTGTTGATAGAAAAATATCCCTAACTCAACTCACTATATCAAACCCATATAGTGCTAAACACAAGAATGCATTCAAAAGTAATCCCTGAGACAAATTCTTTCTACAGCAATGCTTCGTAAACAGCATTTACCGCCCACCGCCTTAAATAGGTAGTGCTATAAAATCGAACCAAACAAAACCATGAAATTATTTTTGCAACAAAATCAATTTTCTCACCGATAGAAAAATATTCCTCACTCAACCCAATTGATCAAACCCATAAAACCAAAAAAACACAACTCATGAAACTACCACAACAACCGACAATACCGAATACTCAAAATATTATCTCTTGGCTAAAATTCCAAAGCCCCTCACAGCTTGAAAACCTAGAGTCTGTGAACAAAACCTCTAAAAAGAACCCTCTTTTCTGGTGTTATTGGTTAAAAAATCTGGTTTGCGTCGATCCCAATGAACTACATGGCACCGGTTATGTATCTAAAGAATTAGAAAAATCCTCTCTAGTAACAGCCTCCGTTACAACCTTTGCCAATTGGTGGAATGCATTCACAACCTTGCCATTCTTAATTTTTATGTTCGACAGCATGGGAATACTCACCTGGCCTATTGCTGTATTGGCTAACATAGGGCTAATTAAACTAGGCAACGCTCTCGCTACCGGTGCCGCCTCCAATCAACCCATAAGCATACGCTTTGCTCGAATTGGTAGCAGCGGTTTCATTGCCATCAACCTCATCCTAACCATCACATCAGGAGTCGGTTCAGAACTACTATTAAATCAATCCGGTTTGAGTCGAAAATTGGGAGAACAGTTAGTTCAAGAATCTATTTTTGAACCTTTGGAAAAGGAAATTTCAGATATTCAAAATAATAAAACTCTGGAGAAAACTCGCAACAGATGTGATACCTTAGAGCGTAAGCTCGAACAACTGCCCCCCAACGACCCCAAAAGGGATGAACTCTACCTAGCTGCTCATGGTCCATATGCAGATAGATTTAACCTGGGCGGTTATAGCTACTATAAAAACAAGGACATAGAACAATGGCCTGCATGTCCTAAAGCTAACGAGCTAGAAGCTATAAGGGATAACGATCTCAAAGTTCCCAAGGAAAAGTACCAGCAAAAAATAAAAGAAGTCAAAAACTATGGTAGTGATCTAGTCTACCTCAAAGCGGTTAGACCCAAAATTTATGACTCACGGTTTAATGAAAAAGGAGAAATTAAATCTGGAACAGAAGCAACAAGAGTAGCAATAGTATTATTCACCAAGAAATTATTTAGCCTTCAGTGGGCAGACCTCGGACAGAGTCTATTTGTTATGAGCATATCCGTGATCACCTCAACTGTAGCTATCTGGATCACCATTTCTTATTCAAAACGAGAAGATGTTCAACTTTCTAAAAGTACAGCAGTAATTAACGCCAGAGATGTGTTCATTAATAAGACTATTTCTAGCTTAGACAACAACCAAGCAGACATGCAAGAACTGGACAAGAAGCTGTTAAGAGGATTTTTTAGCGAGCTAAGACGCACTGGAAAGTGCAATTATCCACCCTTTGTTAAGTACGTCAAATTTGCCAGAGATATCGAAAAATCCCAGCATTTAAGAGACAATATAGAAACAGTTGAAACTGCTGTAGAACAAATTAAAAATGGTTTTCAGCAGTTAACAGATAGTATCAACGACCCAGAAAATACTGCCGCTAACGATGCTAAAAACCTTATTCATCAAGGATGTGATTCTATCATACTCTTAGCCTTAGAATACTTCCAGACGGAATCTCAGGTTAAGGAATTAATTAAAACAATACAATATGTACAAGGATATCTACAACATTCCCATGTAAATCAATCATTAGCAACTCGCCAAATTGGCTACCTGCAAGAGCTATTAACTTCCAGTATTAATTTAGGCGATCGCCTAAAGAAAGCTATTCAAAAAAAATATAACACCATCATAGGAAATCACTAATGTCTACCCAAAAATTACCAGTAAATTTCAAATATAAACTTGATCATGATAGCACAAAAATGGTTCCAAGTAAGCAAGAAAAACAAAATTTCATTGAGAATTTAGCCACAGGTTTCTATAACCTACTTGGCATAGAAACCCTGAACAATGAACAGCTTCACTTAGCTCTCGAAGAGGGCAGAAAAGACTTTCGCAGAACTCGATTAATTAAGCCCAATTTATTCAAAGCCAAATTAGATGGGATCAACTTCACCGGAGTAAATCTCAACAAAGTGAATCTGAGTGAAGCTTCATTAATGAACACACAATTACATAAAACAAAAATGTTAGGAGCTAACTTGGACTCAGCTAATCTGAAAGGGGCTAACCTCAGCCGAGCCAACTTAAAAGATGCCCAACTATCCTGGGCAGATTTAAGAAATACAAATCTAAGTAATACTTTACTCTATAACGCTAATTTAACAGGTGCAGACCTGGATAGATCATCAATTATGTCCGCTAAAAGGCTGTTTACCAAATTTGACCATGCTCGCTTACCTTCTGGTGTATCTTTAGTAAGGTATTTTTGGTTCTTTATCAAATTATCCGCCTAAGAATATCTGGTAGTGCGTCAGTAAAGTATGGGATAAGTAATTAA
>ENA-UENU01000069-UENU01000069.1-marine-metagenome-genome-assembly--contig:-NODE-69-length-29663-cov-188.022005_pt1 | contig 29663 bp, 12 predicted proteins | sample MGYA00237877_ERZ529326 | MGnify/ENA primary metagenome ERZ529326 (study PRJEB26372, sample SAMN05368344) | marine metagenome | biome: cultured habitat; feature: ocean water; material: water; isolation... | reverse complement strand
ATAACTGTTACTACCTCTTTTTTTTTCAAGCTTATAACTATCCTATCCATAAATTAAAGACTAATTTATCTAGATTAAAAAATTGAGAAATTGAGAGAAAAAAAGAGAACCAAATCTGCTAATAATACTTCAATATATTCAAAATCTATCTCAGACTCATTAAATTACTGGTTAGCTTTGATTCTACATCAGAAACCCCACTTTTTTTCAAAGTAAATTTTATTCTATCTAGGGATAAATAAGAAATAATTAAAGTGTTACTTTGGTTGATAATGAATAGGAAAAATTAACTGAAACTTCCTTTAAAATTATTACCAAAAAGTTGAGGAATTTAGAATCAAGAGGGATAGATAAAATAAAATATAAAGAAGCTAAAAACTGTTAGTAAATAACTGTTAACCGTTAACTGTTAACTAATAACTGTTACTACCTCTTTTTTTTCCAAGCTTATAACTATCCTATCCATAAATTAAAGACTAATTTATCTAGATTAAAAAATTGAGAAATTGAGAGAAAAAAAGAGAACCAAATCTGCTAATAATACTTCAATATATTCAAAATCTATCTCAGACTCATTAAATTACTGGTTAGCTTTGATTCTACATCAGAAACCCCACTTTTTTTCAAAGTAAATTTTATTCTATCTAGGGATAAATAAGAAATAATTAAAGTGTTACTTTGGTTGATAATGAATAGGAAAAATTAACTGAAACTTCCTTTAAAATTATTACCAAAAAGTTGAGGAATTTAGAATCAAGAGGGATAGATAAAATAAAATATAAAGAAGCTAAAAACTGTTAGTAAATAACTGTTAACCGTTAACTTATAACTGTTATTACCTCTTTTGCCCCCAAGCTTCCAATTCTCCTATCCATAAATTAAAGACCAATTTATCTAGATTAAAAAATTTAGAAATTGAGAGGAAAAAAGAGAACAAAACCTGCTGATAATACTTCAATCTATTCAAAATATATCCCAGGCTCATTAAATTACTAGTCGGCTTTGATTCTACATCAGAAAATCCACTTTTTTCCAAAGCAAATTTTATCGTATCTAGGGAGAAATAAGTCAAGTGTTCTGTTGGTTTATAATGATACCAAAAAGACCCTAATAATCTATGCCAAAACCCTCCCACATTTGGAGTAGTAATAAAAATCCATCCTCCAGGTTTCAAAAGTTGATAAGCTGCTGTTAATTGAGCAATAGGATCTGTCGTATGTTCAATCATATCTTGCAACATAATCAAATCAAAAGAATTAGGTTCAAAACTATGATTAAACAAATCCCCTTGATGTACAGATAAGCCCCTACTTTTAGCAAAATTTACTGCATATTCTGAGACTTCTAAACCTTGAGGTTTATCCCATCCTAAATCTTTTGCTTGCTCCAAACAATCACCTAAAGCACAACCCACATCTAATAATAAACCTTGACCAAAAAGTTTTTTCTCTGCTTTTAATAAACGTTTACGAAAAGTCTGATTATTAATTTTCATCCCTTGGAAATAATTAGAATATCCTCCTTTAGGGAAATCGTTATTATAATAACTTTCCTGATAAATAGTAGTAGGATTTACTGGCGGATTATTATCCCATACCATACCACATTTAGAGCATTTTGCTAATAGATAGTTATCCCCTGCTTTATAATAGTTAAACTTGTTTGTATGACATAAGGGGCAATAATTTTTTTGCATAATATTTGGATTAAAATTACTTATATTATGATATTGGGGATAGCTATATTAAAATTTTAACCTCAATATTACCAGTGAACGTAATCCATCTTCACATATCAAGTGATTTTTAGAACACTAAGTATTTTCAGCCACTTTTCAGAGACTTCTGCTATTAGCCCTGAAGTTCATTTATGGGAAATTTTGGTGGTTATTATTATCTTATCTGTTTAAATTAAAATACTAGTCAAGACTTTTCTACCCTGACATTAACTTCATTGTTTAATTTAACAAATTCTTGTTTATTAGGGTTATAAACCCAAGCTTTAATAACAGTTTCTCCTACAGGTAAAGATTTCGCTGAAAATTTTACTTTCCATCTGGCTCTACTATAAAGTTTTGACTTCATAACTTTAGCAATATCATAACTCTCTAAGTTAACAATAGCATTAGCAAAAAAATCTTGATTATTACCAGAAGAAAGTAACACTAAGTTAGGTTGTTCTTTTCCATCAGGTTGAATTGCCCAACCTCCCAAATTTAGAGTTTCTTCACCTTTAATAATTAGAGGTTTTGCAGTTGTTTGAGGATGATCTAAATAACCATAATTTTGTTTTGGTTGTTTGATAAATTGTAGATTTTGAGGAAATTCTCGCCATCCGAGTTTTGCCATAATTTCTGCACCTCGTCTGACTAGCCAAGTTTTGCCATTCATTAACACTAAACAACTATCTGGAGATGTTTTTATAAATTCTGAATCTTCTAAATAGTTAATTATTTCTAGACATTCTTTCCGACTCTCAATATAGGGAAAACTTAATTTAATATTCCTCACAACATAGAGGGAGTTTATGAGCATAATTCCTGTGATTGCAACAGCTAAAATTTTATATATTAATAAATATTTTTGTTGCTTTTGTATAAACAAAGCCAAGAGATAAACTAAAGAGATAATTAATAATATTGATGTGGTTGTATATCGGGAAGAAGTCATAGCATTTTCCACCCCATATTCTGCTCTACCTACAGAAATAGATAGAGCAGAAATTATAGAAAATGTACCTATTGTTAACCAAGGAATAGTAGGAGGAAAAAAAGTTAGTTTATACAAAGGTTTCTTGAGAAAGTAATATGTAAAAAATAGGAAACTAGAGAATAATATTAATCCTGTTAAAATTGCAGGTATGGGAAGTCTAACTAGAGGTAAACCTATAACGGCTAAAAAATAATTTATTATCAAAAATGGTTTTTCTGTAAATAAAAATGGTTTTGGTTCGCGAATTGGATTGAAGTTAATTGCGTAGATAATACATGAAACTACAAACAGTAAGCTCCAGATCACTAGTCTAGTAATTTTTTGTTTAGCTTTCCCTTCTATAGACAATATTGACGGAATTAAAACTAGCCAAGAAAATAATCCTTGTATTAATGTAAAACTTCCGATAAAACAAAATATTGCTGCTAGAAATATTCTTCTTTTTGCCGATATATTCTCTAAGACATGAATCAAATATACCGCCATTATTAAACATAAGTTTGTGAGAAACCAAAATAGAGTAAATCCCCATAACCAGTTCTGATGTTGTACTAGGGAAAATAAAAATAGACAGCTTAAAATATTTGCTATATTTATAATATTTTGATTTTGATTATGAAAGTTAATTTGGGCTATTTTACAAACAGCAAAAAATGTGATGATGACAAAAATTACACTACAAATTATTTCAGCTTGAGTGTTCCATTTAGTGGCAAAAGCTAAGGCAGTAATGATTAATTTTGGTATTAATATTCTGTGATGTCCGTGTACTGTGAAAAAGTCAAAAAATGTGGCGTTTCCTTCAGCAACTTTCTCAAATATAGGGGTTAATCTCCATTGGTCCCAGTAGGGAACATTGACACTAAAATTAGCGAGAAACCAAAGGAGTAATAAGACTGGAAAAATATATAGGGTTACTAATAATATTCTGGTTCGGGAAAATATTTTTCGCATTATTCAAAAGTTGGCAGATAGCTTTTATAAATATTACCTTAAAGCGAACTTGAAAGTCCCGTCTCTTTAGAGCTATATAGCAATATAGCTAAATCAAATTTATATTTATGATTTGCTAAAAGTTTCTATCTCTATTTCCCCAAGTGAGTCAGACTGGATAAAAACTTCTATTGTCTATCTATGCAACAATAGAGATGAATTATTTCGTAGATAGTGAGACACAAAAGAGGCGATCGCTTCTTATTTGTCTATTCCTTTTTTTTCCATTTATTTACAAATAGGAGCTTAAATTTTATCATCAAAATTAGGGACTTCAAATGTTCATAATAACTTTTTGCTCTGGACTCTAAGCTAATCTATCTAGATATGCTTGAACAGCAATTTTACAACCTATTCCTAGTAAAGTGTAGTATGGTAATTATAGTATATTGGCTGAATAAGAATTAAAATTATATTCCAGACTTCAAAAACTATTTAAAAAGCTAGTACTACTGTATTTATAAATCACTTAATGCGCTGTATATAGTATTTATCAAGGAACAGTTTGTACAGTTTTTTCTTCTTTTTTATACCCTGTTTTTCTTGCATACTACTCTTTAAGGAACTTTGCATGGGGTTCCCCTACTAAAACAAATAAATTTTGTACCTCAAAAGTATGGGATTTTCTATATTCTTAACTCATAGCTGAATGATGAATTTTACTTATCAAGTTACCTCTCTATTCAACCTAATTTAAAATTTAATTTTTCAAGCCATAATATACAAGTTATAAGTTTTATTTTGTCTGAGTTGTCATCAAAAACATTACAACTAATATGATTTTGTCTTATAATGTAGTTAATTTGAATAATTAAAGATATCAACATATACTATAACTAAAATAGTAGTAAGCCCTGGGATAAAAATTGGAAAATTATTAATAATATTGGTGGCGGTGGTCAATGTCAAAATAATCTAGTTGAACCTAAAAATAATTCGTTTCCAGCTCATCAATAGGTTCTCAAAAAACTTAACAAACAAAATAACTATGAAAAACTTTCAAGAATGCATAGAAGAGTAGCTACTCTAACTATATATTTATTGGCTAGGAATACCAAGGTTAATTGATTGAAATTCACAACTTTGAAGTCAGATAATTTCTTTTATCTGGTAACTGAATTTATACCCAGAGATACCTTATCTAATTTTATTAAAACAGAAGTAATAAATATTTTTAATGGGATAAGTTTGATAATATAATTATCACATAATCTTAACTATTGCCATCAAATATCGATAGTAAATAAGATATTAAGCCAGATAATATCATATCAAAAATAACGAGATTAGCACCCCAGTATTAATATATTTTGGGATTTATTTAATCTCATCAGTTATATATTTATATAAATAATAGTATTTATCACTTAAATAAATATAAAAGCTATATCTATAATTTATTTTCAATTTTATAAAGGACAAGGTAAAGGATTAATAATGCTACTGATCTGGTTAGCAATTGTTAAAAGCTTTTGATCATTTCCATAGTTTCCTACTAATTGAACACCAATAGGGAGCCCCTTAGAGGATAAAGTTAATGGGATAACAACCACAGGATAACCAGTTAAATTAAATAAGGTTGTATAAGCACCGATCGCTTGAAAATATGGATAACTTTTTCCCTCTATATCTATATCATTACCAAAAGGAAAACGAGGAAAAGCAGGAAAAGGAACAACTGGAATTAACCAAATATCAACCTTCTGAAAAAATAGGGCTAATTGATTCATAATCATTTGACGTTTTTCAAGAGCAATCATATAGTTTTTCTGCTCATCTTTTGGCGTTGAAGGATTAAATTCATAGCTTAAAATATTTCTATAAATCTCCCAAACTTCATCCATATTGATTTGAGAAAGATTTCTATATTCTAGCTGATAATCTAACTCAGATAAAACATCAATAACTGTTTTAATAGCTTTTTTAGTTTCAGAACAACAAGGAATATTACCGAAACCATAAGACCATACAAAGCCATAAGAATTTAAACTAGAAAATGAGTTAATTTTTTCATTTAATCCTTGATGATTACTTTCTTTTATGACCGAAAAACATAACATTAAATCTTCAACTGATCGTCCCAAATATCCGACATTTTGACAATGATTAATTGTTAAAGGATTACCCGGTAATTCAGGAATATGACCATAGGTTGAAACCCTCTTTTCTGTTGCTTTAATGGTATAAATACCACAAAAATGAGCCGGAATTCGAAGCGACCCTCCCAAATCACTTCCTATGTCAAAAACCGATAATTGAGCAGCGATCGCAGACCCACCTCCTCCTGTACTTCCCCCTGGTGTATAGTCTAAATTCCAAGGGTTATTTGTGCGACCAAATAAAGGACTATTGGTTTGAAAATCTCCGGTTAATTTTGGGGTATTAGTCTTACCTAAAATAATAGCGCCGGCTGCTTTTAATTTTGCTACAACCGTTGCATCTTTTCGGGGAATATAGTTAGCTAAAGGTTCATAACTACAAGTTGTTCTCAGCCCTTTCGTTTCTAAACTGTCTTTAATAGTAATAGGAACTCCGTGTAAAGGTCCAAAACATTTTCCTTTTGCTAAGGCACGATCTGCTTTTTTAACCTGTTGATCAACTTGTTCTGGATCGAGAGTAATAATAGCATTTAATTGAGGGTTATAGTAAGAAATACGTTGAAGATAAGCTGTCACTACTTCTTCACAAGAAACCAGGCGTTCACGAATTATTTTTGCTAAGGTATGGGCAGATAAAGATGTTAATTTCACTTTAATTAATCATCATTGGTATGTCTATCAGTTGTAAAATAAAATAGGGGATTAAAAACTATAGATTTGAATGCCAATACAATTCTAATTTTTAGTCATTATTCTATCTAGCTTTAAGTGCATCTTTAAAAACTTCCAAAGTAATTCTATCTGTCATCTTTGTACATATATATCTACTCTATATTTATCACTTACTCCTTCCTAAATTGTCAGTATTCAGCGATAAGCTATGAGTTATGAACTCATTATATTGGAAGGAGGAATTAGTCTCTAAGGAAAATTAAAAAGTTATGTTTAGACAGCATAACCTTTGTATCCCATTCCGTATTTTAGGAAAGGTAAGGTAAGAACATGTAATTGGTCATTAGGTAACCTTAGTAGTTGTTTGGCAGTTATTCAAAAGCGCTCAAGCAGAATGAATGCAGTGCTCAATGATTTAAGGTAAATTAGTAGTTAATCTAAATTATATTCAGTCACCTAAATCAGTCTACAATGGCTCAAATGCTAGATATATCAAGGAACAAGTTGATTAAAAGTAAAACCTTTACTTTATCTGTATTTGATGTTATTTTTAATGTTTTATTTTGCTAAATTACCCATATAAAAAAAAGAACTCAAACCTGGACTTAAACATTATACTTGCAGCAAGTCCAGGATTTTTCTCATCGGGTTAAGTATATTTTCTGAGCCAATATAGCAATAATCAAAGAACTTTACAATATAGACTAGTAGTTAATCTTAAACTTTTGAAATATTTGCCACTATTGCCTATTTCCTGCTATAGCTGACTGCTAAAAGCTGATAGTTAATTAACATTAGTCAAACTCTTAAACTTGCCAGTAAACCTATTAAAGAACAACTCTAAAACAGTCCGCTTACCAACATTAATATTAGAGTTAATTGCCATACCATTCTGTAAGCCAATTTCCAGATCATTCTCATTATCCAGAACAAATGTTTGGCGTTCTAAATCAATTGTAGTTTTAAAAGAAAAATAAGGTCTTCCTGCTTCTTGGTCTGGTGGCATAGCATCATCACTAATAGAAATAACCTCCCCAGTCACAGTTCCAAATTCATTAGCAGGTAAAGCTTCAACTTGTACTTCTACAGGTACACAGTCTACATCACTTAAACCTAGTTTTTCCCTATTTTCTTTTAACTCCGGACAAGCACATTTTTTACCTGCTTCACATGCAATAACCTCTCCACCAGCTAACTCTTCGTCGTGATAAGGTTCTAATTTTTTGCGTTTATCATTTAAAGCTTTTAACACCAGAGCAACATCTTTATTCTGAATATAAACTACTGCTTTCAAACCTTCATCATCATCCAATACTGTCAGTAAAGGTTGAGTTTGTTGTGCCTCATAAGAAGCATCCTCACATCTTTCTGGTTGAATATCTCCTGGCTTCAAAACATCATTAATAACATATTGACAGATAGGGTCTGTCTTAATATCTAAAGAAGATTCTTCTTTAGTTGTAGGTTGTAAATCAAAAATCACCCCAGAAACTGGTGACTTTAAAACTTGATTATCACGAGCTTCTTCTAACTTTTCTATTTGAGCATTAACTTCAGTCAGTCGCTTGTTATTTTCTAATTGTAAGCGAGTAAATTGAGAATCTATTCTGGAAATTTCTCTACCTTCATTTTCAGCAATTCTGGCATAAAGTTCCCTTGCCCAAGCATCTCTTGTATTTTTTAATTGTTCTCTAGTTCTATTAATAGATACATTTAAACGTTGTTGTTCTAACCTAATACGTTGCACTTCTGCTTGACGCGCCTTAACCTCTCCTTCTCGGGCATTAATATCAGCTTTTCTAGAATTAATTTCACCCTCGCGAGTATTAACTTCTCCCTCTAAATTATTAAGGTCCGCCCTACGAGAATTTACTTCTCCTTCTCTAGCATTAATATCAGCTAACCGAGAATTAATTTCTCCCAATCTAATATTTATTTCTCCTGCCCTTGACTGTATTTGGTCTTGTTGTCTTAAGAGCTCACTTTCCCCACGAAATACTTCTTGTTCTTGACGTTTTTTTTGCAGTTCAGCCATAGCTCCTTCTTCTACCAAAGGAGATATTTGCTCTAGAATTCCTTGGTTAGAATCTAATACTTGTCCTGATTTATCTAATTGCCCCTTTGCTAGCTTTAATTGTTCTTGAGAATACTTTAATTGTGCCTGAGTATTGTTCAGTTGTTCTCTGGCAAATTTCAGTTGTTTTTCTGTATTATTTAATTGTTCATAAGCATAAGTTAGCTTTTGCTTACTATTATTTAATTGTTGTTTAGCAAATTCTAATTGTTGTCTAGAATATTGCAATTGATCTTGAGCAACCCTTAATTGTTCTGTTGCTGCTTCTTCCTGTTTTTCTGCTTGTTGAAGTTGTTTTTGTAGTTCTCGAACTTGTAATTCTACAGCACCTACACGAGAATTATATTCAGCCTTGTAATTGATATATAATCCTTGTAAACTTCTGTCAATATTCACAAAACGACCTCTGTTTAAATAAAGTTCATCAATTAAAGCGCCATAGGCTTGGTTTTCTGATAGTCTAGTTTGTCTTTCTTGAGCAAGTTTTCGCAAATCTGAAGGTAAATCTCTAGGAACTTTACCATTTAATACTTCCTCATAAAATTTATTTTCTCTTTTGAGAGTTTCTTTTAACTTAATTGCCGAACCTAAATCTGCACTGGGAGCAGTAGGGCTAAAAGTTAATAATGGTTGATTTTTTTCTACCCGATCACCATTTTCTACATGAAGTCTAACTACATTTCCACTGGTAGGAGCTTGGACATCTATAGAACCATCTTTAAGTTCTAATTTACCTGTTGCCGGTACAGCTTGGTCTATCTCGGCAAAGTAAGCCCAGATAATAGCTGAACTAGTCATAATCATAATCATCCAGAGAAATAGCCGAGATAATATAGCTGGTTTCTCTAAAATTATTGGTTGTTCTTTTAATGATATTGATTTATCTTGCATTTTTTTTCTCTTTTAATATATTAGGAAAAAGGAGTAAGCAGGAGGTATTTAGGAATAGTCAGGCAAGGAAAAGTCTTTTAGAAAAAAGTCGGAGGTTAGTCGTCATTAACTATTAGTGCTCCAGCAAAACTATTTATCTATTTAAATTATTTGTGCTTTTTAAAAGGCAAAGAATTCAGCTTGTATAAATAAATATGCAATTAATATTGCATGACAACTTCAGTAGCTTCTTTTACCCCTCCTAATTTTTAATAATTTAGGAATTGTGCTGAAATTTTCTTTCTCCTTACTCCTTCTTCCTCCTCCAAATTATTGTTGAGATTCTTGTTGTTGATAAAGGCAGAAATAACGCCCTTTTACTCCCATTAATTCATCATGGGTTCCCTGCTCTACCACCGAACCTTTATCCATCATTATGATAGTATTAGCATTTTTTACTGTTGTTAAACGGTGAGTAATAAAAAACACTGTTGTATTGGTAAAAGCCTCAGCTAAATTCTCTCCAACCTGACGTTCAGAACTGTAATCTAAAGCGCTAGTTGCTTCATCTAATATCAACAATTTGGGATTTTGTAGAACTGTCCGAGCAATTGCAATTCTTTGTCTTTGACCCCCTGACAAAGAAGCTCCTCTTTCTCCCACCATTGTGTTATAACCACTAGGCAAATTCATAATAAAATCATGAGCAACTGCTATCTTAGCGGCTCGAATAATTTCATCAGTCGTTGCATCTGGATTTGTCAAAGCAATATTATCTTGAACAGTACCATTAAACAGAAGAGTATCTTGTAAAACCACCCCAATTTGACGGCGTAAAGAGTATAGTTCTACCTTTTGAATATCATATCCATCAATGAAAATTCGACCAGAAAGTGGAGGATATAAGCGTTGCAATAACTTCATTAGTGTACTTTTTCCGGAACCACTCAACCCCACAATACCCACAAAATGACCAGCAGGAAATTCCAGATTTATATTTGCTAATTGTAAAGGTCCGCTTTGAGTAAACCTGAAGCAAAGTTCCTCAAATTTGACACTGCCATTAATTGGTGGCATATCAATATTATTCCGGTCTTCCTCATCTACTTCCGCTTCAGTATCTAAAACATCTCTTAATCGTTCAATTGACATTCCTACTTCTTGGAAACTTTGCCAAACACTAACAAAACGGAGCAATGAACCTGTCACATTACCAGCAATAATTCGGAAAGCAATTAATCCCCCTACAGATAACTGACCATCAATAACTAAATAAGCGCCAACCCATAAAAGCGCTAATCCTGAAAGTTTATTTAAAAATGTACTAATAGAACTAGAAGTAGTTTGAGTAAGAACAGTATTAAAACTAGCAGTCATAAATCTAGTATAACGGGATGACCATTCCCAACGAGACTTCAATTCTAAATTTTGCGCCTTAACAGTTTGCACACCATTTAGTACTTCTACCAAGTATGACTGAGAATCTGCATAACGTTCTGCCTTTTTCCGTAGTAACCTTCTGACAATAGGAGAGTTAATTAAAATAATACCAGCAAAGAAAGGTACTCCAGCCAAAGCAACCGCCGTCATTAATGGGTTGAGAGTCAACATTACAGCAACATAAATTACTGAGAAGACCGCATCTAAAACCACTGTTAAGGCTGTGCCTGTCAGAAAATTCCGAATATTAGCTAATTCTCCAATTCTACCTACCAAATCACCTACCCGGCGATTATCAAAATAAGTGAGTGGTAGACGAAGTAAATGGTCAATTACCTCTGAGCTAAGTTTGACATCTATACGGTTAGTAGTATCTACAAATAAGAAAGTCCGTAGACCTCCCAACAAAGCCTCAAATAGAGCCACTAATAACATCAAGATTCCCAGAACATCCAAAGCCTCAATATTACGTTGCCCCATCACTTTATCGATGATAATCATCGTCATTAGAGGGTTGACCAAGCCAAATACCTGTACAAAAAATGAGGAAATCAAAACCTCAATAAATACTGTGCGATGTTCCATCAAAGAAGGAACAAACCACCAAAAACTAAACTGTTCCTTCTGCTCAGTTTTTGGTGCTTCTAGTAGTAGAATTTGTCCTGACTCTCCCCAAATTTCCTGGAACTCACCTGGTTTGAGACGACTTAATCCTGATTCTGGACTCCCAACGACAATTTCTTTTTCTGTAATACTATAAAGTATACCAAAACTATTTTGCCATTCAACTAGAGCTGGTGCTCTGAGTCGAGGCACTGCTGATGCCGACACTTGTGCTAGTTGACCCGTTAATCCCATCATCTGAGCGATCGCCCCACAAGCCTGCATAGACACTCTACCTGCTGTGCGGATCTGATTATCCAATACTCGACGAATTACGTCCCGGCGAAACCTGAGGCCAAAATGTTTGGCTAGCATCTGAAAGCAAGCTAAAGGAGCTGCTATTTGTCCTTTAGCTCGAAAAATTGGGTACTTTTTTGATGAAGTATCTTGAGCCACAGTAGGTTCTGATGGACGTGCTGGTGCTAGGGGAACCTTAGATAAATCCAAGGGTACCAGTTGACTAGTTTCCGCCCAATTTTCTATTGTTTGTTCCTCATCTTGTTGTTCAGGTAATCCGATAATTCTTGCACCTCTTGGCCCTTCTATTTTAATAGACCTACCTGTTCCAGCTCTATCCAAAACTACTTGAGAACCTGAAGGAAAATCTCCTACTACCCCACTACTAACTAGCCATATTTTTTTTTTGTCGAGGATCGAAGCTATTTCTATGGTTTTGTGGTCTCCTTTCGGTAGATTTACTACTACAGTATTTTGGACAACATTTTGAGCTAGTTGTTTGAGGTTATTATTTACTTCAGCTCTTCTATCAAATTCTTGGCTTAGTAGTTCAAATACTTCACTTATTGCTGGACTTTCGAGAAAGACTGCTCCAAATTCTGGTTCTACTTCTAGTATTGCCAAAAAATCTGCTGCTGGTAAAGTAATAGCGATTAAGTCTGTGGAAGCGAGTGCTGTTTCACAAGGCATCCCTCGTAGCAACCCGGCCCAACCTAGAATTTCTCCTGGTCCTGCTAATTGCAAACTGATGTGACGTTGCGATCGCTCCTCATAACCTAATACTCGTGCCTGACCCTGATAAATAATTGCTATCTGGTTTGGCATTTTTTCCCTTTCAAATAGTGGTTGGCCAGCACGGTAACCTAGAAGTTGACACTTTTCCACTAATTGAGTTCTCAGAGCATTTTCTGAAAGTTTGTTAAATGGTGGCTTATTTGCCAGAAATTCTTGTACTTGTACTCTTGATATTGTCGAAGAAGGAGTAGCCATTTAGTTTATGTTATTTCACTATAGTTGGGAGATAACTATTGATTTTCCCTAATTTTTATATATTTGGGTATTTATATGATTCACTAGAAAATTGGGTCTGCTAAACTTTTTGAGGGACTTTTGCTAAGATTTCTGTGCCATAGAATATGCTATGTTCTTTAATTATTTGCAAGGGGGCACGCCTCCTTCGGAGGAGACGCCTCTTGCAGAGGAGCTTTGCTTTAGGCATATCTAGGAATTTGTTTTCTTACCCTTTACCCCTGCCGTCCAAAATCTGAATTTTGGAGAGGTATATTTCCGGCCACGGGTATGAAACCCATTTCATGTCGCGTTTGATCTGCATAGCGATAAGGAAAATAAAACTAAAATTATAAACGGACGCGGAGGAACCCGCAACTTTCCCTTACTTCCCTTTCCTGGAGGGGGTGTGAGTGGGTTGGGGTAGATGCAGCATCCGAATTCAGGGTAAGCTTTGGGTCAGCAAAACGTCAACCCACCGAATATCTATAGCTCAGGATAAATTTCACCATCTAATACCCGAAGAGGATCTCAACCCTAAACTTTTACATCTGATACATCTGAACCTAATGGCTTCAAAAGCCCAATTTTTCCTATTTGTTCTCGTATCCAATTTTCTAATAATTCGTCCATTAGACGCCGACGCATTGAATCATCAAGCTGTGCTGGGATAAATTTTTCTAACCTAATAATTACTGTCCATTCTGTTAATGGACGTGGAGCCCAGATTTGCCCTGGTTGACTTACTGATAAAATTTTGCTTATAGAAGGATGTGGTTGAATTAGGGGGACAGGGCCTAACAACCCTCCTGTTCGCCCTTCTGGGCCTTCTGAATATTCACGAGCAACTTCGGCAAAAGTTTGCTCTTCTTCTACTATCCGAAAGTATAGTTCATGGGCTAAACCAGGATTTTTTGTTCGAATTAGAGAATATACTACTTGGTCTAAGCTACTCTTGCGGGTGAGAAAATATCTTTCTACTTGATTTTTCCAAGTTTGTTGTTTAAATTTTTCTAGCAATACTGGCCTAATTGCCATTTCTTCTAGTTGTTCTTGGGTCATGTTTTGGCTTTTTAGCCATGCTTGTTTAGCTTCGGGGTTATTTAATTGGTATTGAGTCTCAAATTTTTCTAAGGCTGTTGTTTTTTCCTTTTCTGTGCAAGTCAAGCTAGCGATCGCTTCGTCAATTATTACCCCTCGTAAAAAATGAGGCATTAACTGATAACGTTGTAATAGCGATGGGATATCTTGGGCTTGCAATAATTTATCACCTATTTGAAATAATCCTGTCATTTTTTATCTCTCCAACTAACTTGCACTATTCTTTTTAATCTAGTTCTCTGTAAAAGGTAGTGCCAAATAGTTTACTGATTCATTTTTTTTTATTGCTTTATGTTTATTTATTAGAAAATAGATAATTTACACCTATGAGCTCACATATTACAGTTTTTAATTATTCTCTAGAGTCTATTCTAACTCTTGTAAATAATAGCTTTTAGCTCTACTGGTTATAAATAATGGTAATCAGAATCTACTCTTTCTGGATCATAACATTCTCTTACTACTCAAGCATAAAAACTAAATTGTAGGACATGGCCGACTTTTTTTGTTTCTTTATTTATTTATGATGATTAATAATCTTTTTTAAGAGGATATTTGTAAATCAACACTTAAACACTAATTCCAGCCATTGCCATGTTTTCTGTCATATATCTGTAAATTTTAAAAAAATGAGCTTAAGAAAATGTATAATTAATTTTGTCAAGCTTAAAATATTAAATCCTGGTGTAGTCAACCGACACATCTAAAATTATGTAATTAGCTTATCTAAAGTTGAGGAACGAAAACCAAGCAAAATAAGACACATGTTGAGTTTGAGTTCATTTTATCAAAGCCTACATTTTTTAATTGCCTTAGTCCATTAGGGTATACTAGATGTAGATTCGCCCATTAAACTTAATAATCTCTGTGATTCATCATAACTTGCCTATATGTAAGCTGTAAGCAGACCTAATATATTTTTTTTAGTATACCTTCTAAGAGTTCTCCTATTTGCTTTAAATAACCATAATCATCTAAAATTTTAGTCTTTAGAGGCAATCTTTTGTCAAACTTTTCCTGATTATAACAACATAATTTTTGTTTGTTTATAATGCTAGGCTTAACTTAATATATTATTTATAAGTATGAATAATTAATTCCAGCAATTCTTGTTATTTTAGTAAAGTTTCTATTTATCTTTCTTTTAACTCCTCACGTTTTTTTGAACACACACCATCAGTATTTATACTAACCAAAACTCTAGTATTAAGAATAATTTTATACAATGACAAAACACTAAAATTGAGGCTTATTTACTGAGCAATGTTTTTTAGACTGTAATTGTAAAACTTTAGGATCAGATATTACTGTTTTGCCTAGAAATTATAATATCAGGCCTCAAGAAGGAAAACGGAAATTGGAATAAAAAATAAATCTTGAGGAAAACAAGTTTATATTTCAACAATTACCCCTTATTGAAAAAAAAGAGGACTTAAGCCTTACAGCATATTCGGTAAGTAATGTGCAACAACTAACAGGGTAAATATTTTTTACAAGTTTACCATTCGTAATTCCCATATTCCCTAACCCCTACTCCTATGACCCTAAAAAAATCAACATAACTACCTAACATAACAACCCAGGAGTCGTAAATTCAATATATATTTACATTTTAGGAGTCGCTACTAATATTGTATGCGACGTTCGTAAAAAAGATAAACAATTCACACCCTCAGTGGATGCTAATGATGAAAAAAATTATTCTACCTGTGTTAATTACTTAATCGTTTAAGTTTCAAATTAAAAATAGCATTAAATAGCATTTATTTTTAACCCTTGGTGTAAGAATAGTTTAATAACTCATAGCTAATATTTGATAGCTGATGGTTAAATGCTAACAAATCATACTTATTTAAGAAAGTTGTAATTTAATAGTTCAATTAAGAATAATGTTATAGGAAAAAAAGTTTACTTTACCACAATTAGTAGTTTTTTTAATCAGTAGTCCCATGAATGTGGTGATATTTATTTATAAGTAGACCCCTTTCATTGTCAATAGTTTAACTGCAAAAATCATTACTTGTGCATCACTACCCTTTAATCAATGAGTTATAGTTATACATCCATCTCTGCCCACCTTTCAAGCTATGCTTTATAAACATCTTTATTAACATAAAACTTGACAAAACAGAGAAGTTATGTGCTTTTCATTAAATAGATATTTTAGGAGAATAGACTTACTTAATTAGAGGCTTTTCTCACCTATAGCTAGGTCTATTACATCCAATGTCCCGACCCATGCTAAAGACACGGGGAGAGAAGTTTTTGATAAATTATATAAAACAGTGAGATGTTTAATTCAATTTCTCCTCATATAACTTTCAGCATTTCCGTGCTGGAATGCTCCCCAAACAACTATCAGCTCAAGTCAAAACTATTCGTGATCAAGCATTGTAATTTGATAAATTTCCTAACACTTTTTTGTAGTCTTATAGTGTTGGGAAAAATGTGTGTTTTTCTTGCATAAAAATGTATAAAAACAATATAAAAATTGTGGATTTTGTTGTTCCCTATTTCTGATTTACTAATTGATTCAATAAAAAGCAAAAATGCGAATATTATTTACAATTCCTCATTTTTTCAACCCAGAAGGTAGCGGGCAACATGGTTCTTTACGAAAAGACCCACAAACGCGCAGAATAGCTATTACTACCTGTTTAACTGCATTAAAAGCCTTATATGGTCAATCTCAGTATATGATTGATATTAGCAGACACCAAGCTATTCCTGCTAATCAAAGCCATGGAAATAATGTGGATATTATTGTTTGTACAACTAAAGGTTTTCACTTATTATCTCAGATTCCTTTGGCGTCAAATTTCTTAATGCACCACAATACTAATGTAGAACCTATGTTATTAGGATTTGAATGTCAGGCAGTACTGAAATCATGTCTGGGAAAGTATGATTATTATTGTTATTTAGAAGACGATTTAATTCTACATGACCCTTGGTTCTTTGTGAAGTTAAAATGGTTTAATCACCATACTGGAAATAGTAATTTACTACAACCTAATCGTTATGAAGTGTCACCTTTGGGGCCTGTGCCAAAAGCTTATATAGATGGTAATTTAAAACCTGAAACAACAGCTAAGTTTCAAAATATTCGAGATCAACCTCAACTTAAGGGGAAAATAATGGAGAAAGTGATTGCTTTTCACAGAACTCTTAACCCTCATTCTGGTTGTTATTTTTTGAATTCTGAACAAATGGCAGAATGGGTTAGTAAACCATATTTTGGGGATAGAGATACTAGTTTTATTGGTCCTTTAGAAAGTGCTGCGACTCTAGGAATTATGAGGAGTTTTAGAATTTATAAACCTGCTATTGCTGATGCTAGTTTCTTGGAAATTCAGCATTTTGGTACTACGTTTCTTAGTTTAATTGGTAATCAAATATCACTCTGGGATAAACTTATTCAGGGTAAAGAAAAAACTAAGACTGAAGCTAAAAATAAAGTCAACAAAGAAGTTAAAACAGAAACTAAAACTAATTAATATTAAATATTTAACTATGAACTTTGAGGGAGAAAAGAAGACTCATCCAACCTAGCAAATTTTTGTGAACTAATAAGGAGTAAAAGGGTAGCAATTAGGATGGTCATTCTACCTTTTCCTATTGTCTACCCTGTCTCTCTTTTCCGAAACTATAAATTCTAACAAAAGCTAACCATTTACAGTAGAAAGTAGAATTTTGTCCACATTGGAGGTATCTCCCAATAGACTTCCCCTCCAAAGGTTCCCAAACCCTTATACTCGTCTTTTCAGATCGGTATTTTTCGAGAAGTCTAATGTATATAAGAAAATCTTATAAACTTTTTTATGAGTTATGTAGCCTTAGTAGTAGGCGTTGACAGAGATATTCTTAGTTGCCAAGACTCAGGCGGTTGGATCACTTATCAGGAATTAGAAAACTCATAGTAATTAGTAATAAGAGGGCAGGCATCCCTAACTACTCTGACATATTAGATTACGATATGATTAGTAGCTTTGGATTGCCAACTATTAATCCCCCTTGTCTAGCCACTCAAACAGCTATTTCCCTGGAAAGAAAACAACAATACCCTAGAAGGAGTTGGTTTTAGACCCAACTTTTTTGAGGATTTTTTCTAATTGCTCAGAATTAGATAATTAAAATATCGCTGTTCTCAAGACCTGGATTACCGTTGAGACGAGCAATAGTAACAACATCGCTGTTATCATCTGGACCACCACTACCACTAGGATCGTACTTTAATAAACCAGAATCTATTCTTTCATTTCCGTTTAGAGGCTCAGGCTCGTAGATAATTGTAGGATTAGTACTTCGAGCATCATCGTTGCTATAGTTATTGCCTGGGTCAATAAGAACCAAATCAGCATTAGCAATTGTTGAACCTGCCTCAGAGTTGGCTAAATTAAATCCTTGATCTCGAAGCAGTATTTTGTCGTCAGCAGTATCGAAATCTACAATAACACTATTTGGACTTTGGTCCTTACCATCCAAACCAAAATAAACGAAACTATCGTTTCCTGCACCACCAATTAATGAATCGCCTGTACTGTCAAGACCTCCTACAATATAGTCATCACCATCACCACCAATAATTGTATCTTTGCCACCACGTCCGAATATTGTGTCATTCCCTGCACCAGCAACAATACGATCATCTCCTTCGTCTGGGGAATCTTCACTGACTGAGTTACCACCAGTAATAGAGTCATTACCTCCTCCAGTAACTAGTGTGTCATTTCCTTTACCACCAGTAATAGTATTATTGCCGAAGGTATCTTGAATATTAAATCCTGATGTACTAGTTCCAACCGCAGCAATAGTATCGTTACCTCTGTTGTTCCCAATTAACTGATCGTTAGTTGATCCAAACTGGATAAAGTCATTGCCTGTACCACCATCGAAGAAGTTAGATACACCAGCACTAGTATTACCTAGTAAACTGTCATTACCTGCACCACCAATAAGGGTAATTTGAGCAGCATCAGTACCTGCAGCAGTAGCATTTATGGTGTCATTACCTCCACCACCATCTCCCTTTGTGAATATACCACTAAGGGAGTCATTACCATCACCCCCGATCATTGTATCAGTTACATATCCCCCTACTAAGGTATCGCTACCTGCACCACCATCCAATCTGTTTTGACCATCAGAACCTTCATCAGTAGACTTGCTTACAATAGAGTCATTACCTTCACCACCAATCAAAGTGTCCCTCGCACCTCGACCAATGAGAGTATCGCTACCCGCACCACCCTCTAGACTATTTCTACTATTATTATTCTCATCACTAGGAGATGGATCAAGCCCGCCCATAATCGAATCATCACCTTCACCACCAAGTAGGGTAGACCTTTCTTCCGAGTTAGTGATTGTGTCATTACCTTTATCTCCACTTATAAAGACTCGACTACCCGAAGAAATTAGTGTATCGTCCTCCTTACCACCATAGATAGTATCGCGATCACCAGACACCTTGACATAATCTTCGTTATTGTTTGCAGATATAAAATTAAACCCAGAATTTTCTGATGGAGTTGAGGTATCCCTATTAAGAATAGTATCATTACCTTTACCTCCATAAACAGTATCTCTCTCTGTTATGAAGAATCTATCATTATCTCGATTGCCTGATAGATAGTTTCCTTCAATCAAACTTATGAGAGAGTCCTCCCCATTACCTCCATACAGGGTAGTTTGGGTAATAGCTTTTAAGGTATCATTGCCCTCATCTCCAAATCCAGTGCCTCCTGCTGCTCTGAAGTCTAAGGTATCATCTCCATTCCCCCCTTCAAGAGTGTCACCTTCACCAGAGTTGCCAATTCCAGCAGGCCCTCTGGACAGCAAAGTATCGTTTCCATTTCCACCTCTAATTAGACTACCTCCCAGGGTAGAACTTAATATTATGTCATCTCCACCAATAGCATTAATGGTATCAGGTTTCATCTGGTCTGATTGGTCCTGATCAAAGTTATTGTCTGCGTCACTTAATGTCACCATACCGTTTCACTCCTCTACATTTATCTATAATATTTATGGTCAATTATTCTGTTTAGTTATACCACTAAAAACAGAAGTTATTTTATATTCGGCTGTAGTTTAACCTGTTTATCTGGAATAAGTCTAGCCTTTTAACTACAAAAATTATTAGCCAAAGTTGGGCCTAACTATTTGTCTATAGATTTACTCTTATTGACTTGGAAGTACAACGTTAGTACTTATTCTAAGACAGCATATTTTTAACTTAATCCGCATTCAAGTTCCACTCTATTAGGTAGATTTTCTGTTCCCCAAAGCTGTACTTTCAATGTGGCAAGGCTTAAAATGCTGTCGCCGTCAGGAAAGGGGTTAGTATGAATTGCGGGATTTTACCTGCTACTTATAATCAAAGAGTCTATTAAAACTCTTCTAGAATACCCAAACAATTTCGGCAAAATTAGGAAAAATTTGACCCACTCCTCTAGTTTCCCTTCCAGGATCGGTGATTTAACCTGGGAGGTCGGCCTATTTCATGAGACAGCACAAAAGTTTAGTCTATGGGAGATGGATATTTGCCTGTGGATGCTTATGTAAGACCAAGAAAGTTTTCAGATTTTCAAGGCATTGCATTAGGGTTTAAGTTTTAAAACCTAAACCATAAAAGACATAACTGGTTTGGGTAACTTTTGGTACTTTTTTAGTACTTTACTTATTGATTATAGTTTACAGTCTAAACATTACCGGAGGACGGTATTAATTTACTAATGGTTCCCAGATATATCTAATTTTGAATGTACCTAGAATTTAGATAAGGTAAGAGATCCTTTTGTTTCCTTACCTTTAGTTGGTGTTAAGCTACGATTAGCAACTTGATTAATTAGTTCTAAATGTTTTATTAATAGATTGGATAAAGCATAACGTTCTAATACAGTTTGCCGTGCTTTTTCTCGTATTTCTGCCATACGAGTTGGGTGATCTAAAACTTCATCAACACGGTCAGCTATATGCTTAGGAGAGAAGAAGTCTGCTAATAGGCCATTTTTCCCATCTTGAATAACTTCCCTAACTGGTGCTGTGTCTGAACCGACAATTAAGCAACCAGTTGATAGGGACTCAATCATTGACCATGAAAGCACAAAAGGTCTGGTTAGGTAAATGTGAACATCTGATGCTTGAATGACTTTCAAGTATAATCCATAGGGCAATGATCCAACAAAGTGAATTCTTGATAAGTCCAAGGGTATTTTTTCTAGCATCTCTTGTTTGTAAGTTTTGCCATTTGGTAATGATTTACCATAGCAAACTCTTTCAGAACCAACTACTACTACATGACAGTTGGGCCTTCTTTCTTGGATATAGGCGATCGCTTCGATAAATTCTGGAAAACCTCGATATGGTTCCATTCCTCTTGCTACATAAGTCACCAGTTCATCTACTCCAGACAAGTCTAAGTTGGGTAATACCAGTTTTGACCCCGGATTTGGTTTGAAATAGTCGGTATCCACCCCATCATGCAGTACAGATAGTTTGCTTTGGAGTTCTTGAGGAAATTGGGAGCGCTGCCAGTGTGTGGGAGATAGTCCCCAATCACAAGAGTACAAGTCTATTAATATGGGGGCATTTTTGATCCGAATTCTGGCCATATCATCTACTGTTAAGGGTTCTGCAGGGTCAAAATCTGCATCAGAACCCTGAGAATGATAGAACCATTCAAAGTAGCAAAGTAAGGGAACTCCAGGAAATGCTTCTTTAACAAATAGAGTAGGCCCCCATCCTGAATGACCACAAATTACATCTGGGACAAACCCTTTGACCTTAAGTTGTTCTGCCATTCTAAACACGGCTTGTCCATAAATTACTGCACTTTCTAAAGGACGCACATAATGGTGAGTTTCTGGGCGGGCTTCCCGACTGGGGTTGAATAGTGCTTTATGAACTCCTGGTATTTTCCATTCTGGCCTTTCGTTTTTTGTACCAAAGACGACTTGGTTTTTTGGGTTAGCTCCTAAAGCGGTAATAATATGACGATATTGAGCCGGAAAATTCGGGTGTAGAAATAAAGCTTTCATAAGTTTGATAATTGAAAATAATACTAAATCAGGAGAGACTTTCAATATACAACTAACCTAAATTATAAGTTTAGAGAGTAGGTAAACTGTTGTGCATTTAAACGACTCATTGTTATGTGCATTGTTTACGCGAAAAACCATGATAAATTCTGACTTATTAAAGGCACATTTTAAACTGGTATTAGCTGAGTAAGGGGTAGTAAATAGATACAGGAAAACAAAAAGGTCTAGTTCAAAAAATGATGATTTTTTTCCTGTTTCCTTAACTGTTAATTATTTTCAGGTGCTTGACAAATCCAAACACAATCTCTCGGAACTGAGTTAATATCTTTATGAATAATTTGGTAGTTAAGATGGGAAAGAAACTTTTCCATTATTTTGTCTGTCATTACTGAGTGAGCTGTACCATTTCGTTCACCCATAAGATTCTCATCCCAATCTTTGAGAAATCTTTGCCAACCTAAATTACTAAGAGTATTTGTGTGATGAAAGATACAAAGCTTTTTTCCTTTTAATTTGCTAGGAATTTTAGTTAAGTAATTGAAAATATCTCTGGGTTCTAAATGCACCATTGTGTCATAGCAAAAGCAAACATCTGCTACTTCTGATTCAATTTCATTTAATGTTATTCCGTCAACTTTTACATATTTTATTTGATCTTCACCCAGTCTATTTTTAGTAGCATTTAACATAAACTTAGAAATATCAGCACATATTAATTTTTGGCAGTATTTAAGTAACAATGCTGCGGTTCTTCCCCCACCAATTCCTATCTCTAACACTGTATCTTTTTGTTTTATATATGGAGCAATAAATTTTTTTTCTATTAATTTTTCGTAATCTGCTAATGAGTTTGCTGCTCCAGCTGCTTTGCCTATCCATTCATCACCTATATAGGTTAATTCTGGGTAATATTCTTGCCATTTTTTTGCATATTCTTCCCAGGCATTTTCATAATCAATAGTCATGGGGTATAGTTATATTTTATAAGTTTATTAGCTATAAACATTTAGCTATCAGCTAAGTTCCTATGCAAAATTAATTACATATTTTTTCGGTATTTTATCAAGTACTTTTTTGAGATATTGAAGTCAATTCTTTCAGTGGTAATCTATATCGTATACATAAATTTATACCCAAAACATCTTAATTATTAAGTTAACTATTAGTAGTCTTTTTAGGTATAACTTCTATCAAGAAAACTCCAGGAAAATAATGACTCAATGAATCTCTAGGGCAACCAACTATTTCTACAAACTACTTTGATGACTCTGGTAGTGGCGTTTTAAGCCTTAAATGTTGCTTTAGAGAAGTAGTACAATGCCAATTTTTCAAAACTTTTAGTTAAAAATATAGCGTTGGCGAATCCAGCTATAAAACTTAAATTTGGCCCAAGATAAAATTATTTTGAGTTAATAGTTAGGCGATTACTATTAAAGCACAATCAAGGGTCAAAATCACCAAGGCCAAAATCTTCTATATGAGTTTAACTGCAAGCTTAAAGTCGTATTTTTTTTAACGAATAACCAAAATTCATTACTCATTATTTCTAAGATTTTGAGATTTTCTACAGCAACAAAAAAGTCATTAGCAAACCTTATTACTTGCTTAATTATTTCAAAAATTGAAGACTTAAAGAAAAATTGGGTTTAACACTTGGCCCACCCATCGGGCGATTTTCAATTGTTTAATAAGATTGGTTTAAATACCTGCCTTGTCTCATAAATATAGAGTTTTTCAAGGTAATGATGTACAGTTTTTTTCTTCTTTTCTATACTCTGTTTTCCTTGCTTACTAATCTTTAGGGGAGCTTAGATGCATCTTCCCTACTAAAATAAATTTTTACCGACTCAGTGTGAGAATTGCTATAGTGCAGAATAAAAAAGGTTTGTCGGACCACTTAAAAGTTGAGAGTTGAACTTGGGAAGCTTTCAGGTTTCTGAGTAACTTCTTTATGTCAAAGCACAAATAAAGAAAAGACCAACAAGAATTTTTGGTAAGTCACCCTCGGGCATTCCGAGACTTAAAATGGACATAAAGACTAGGCTAACCCACCTCTCTTGCTTCTCCTAACAAGGAAAGTATGGGGATAAGTCTAGCAGCCCGTGAGATGTCAACCCGCATAGGTGTTATAGTTCGGTTGTTTAAGAGTTCCTAAAAGTCAGGCAGGATGTCAAAAGTAAATTCTCATATATTCAACTAATTTTTGATTGTATGGTTCAAAATATTCAACTAATTCTTGATATATTTCTTGACTAGGTTTTGAGTAATTACCAGGATTATATTGAATATATTTTTCTGAGGAATATGTAGGTATCTCTAAAAAATGAAATACTTTATTCATAGTTTCTTGAGGAGTACTAAATAAGTCTTCACTTTTGAGAATGAGAAATTGTTCTTTAGGAAAAATGCTCATCCAATTTTGGAGTTGTTCAATATATTTGCCCCTTGCTAGATATGTATAATGTTGATGGTTAAAACTATAATATGTTCCTGTTTGAATGATTTTATTAACTTCTCCCTGTAAACGAGTTTCTTCAGTAGCGATCGCCTCTTTCAAACTCAAAAATTCAGATCCTAATCTTACTTCATGGTAGTAATGAGAAATAGCTCTTTCAGTTGGGTTCCTCAAAAGAACAATTAGTTTCATCTGAGGATATTTATCAAAAACTCTTTGAGCTACTAGAGGATGAAATAAATAGTAAGGACTTGATTCTCCAGTAATCATTCCTAGTTCTAATTCGGGAAATTGTGATTTATACCATTCTAAATCTTTGTCAAAATTTAAATCAAAATAATGAATCTCATGTTGTAAAGATGGAGCAATTAAAGGATGTTGAACTAAATATTTATATAAGGAGTTAGTACCACATTTCTGGGCTCCAATTATTAAAAAATATGGCTTGTTAATGTTCATTTTTTCCAGATAAAGTTGTGTTTTTTTGTAAAGTTGATAGGAATATGTTTATTTTATTTTTAGTTATATAATTAAAGGTATTCAAGAAAATTTTGATGGATTTATGAGTCAATATAATTTTTTTTTATCCTCAATATTCAGAAAATAATCTATAGATTTTGTCTGCTAATTTAGAAAGTAAAATACTTTATTCAGAGTTCCTTAAGGACTCTCTAATAAGTATTTATTTTCCATAATTAAAAGTTTTTTTCTGAGGAAAAATTTGACCCAATTTTCAAATTACTCAATGTATCTAGCACAGTATAAATATGTAAATTGCTGATAGGTAACACTAGAATTTATTTCTGTCTTTATAACTTTATCTACTTCGACTTCTAGACGATAATATTATTAGGATATCTCCTGTTTCAAGCTCAGAATTTTATACTCTAATTTTCCTTCATGATGATAAACTCCGATAATTTTTAGACTACCTAAAACAGTTTTCTTGAAACCTCTATATTTCAATAAAAAAGACAGTTATGGGTTGTATAAATCAATAAGTAAACCTCTATATAAGTTACGCATAAACCATACATATAGCTTTTAAAATATAACGTTATAGCTTTTGAAATCTATATATATTACCATTGCATAAGTCCTGACTTTAGATAACTTTCACACTCTACAAAAGTAAGCTTCTTGGAATATTTGACCGTAAGTTTCAGTCATTTCTGCAAAGTTATTTAATGACTCCAATACATATTTAGCATTAGTAGCAAATTTATGACGTAACTCTTCATCTATCAATAAAGACGTCAAAACATTTGCTAATTCTTCTGGGTTTTCAGGAGTATAGAATAAACCGTTAATATTTGGCTTGACTTGTTCAACTATGCCAAAAACTGGAGTAGTAACTATAGGTAAACTATAAGACATTGCTTCTAATATTACTCTGGGGAAACTTTCTATGCGAGAAGTACAAACAAATATATCTGCTGCTTGATAATATTTTGCTGTTTCTGGAGTTTCTCCTACTATTTCTACTCTTTGTTGAATTTCTTCTGGTAAGTTTTTGACAAGCTCGTGTAATTTTAAGCTGTAAAGGTTGGGGCGATCACCTACTAGAAAACATTTAATTTTTTGTCTTTCTTCTTCTGGCATAAATGATAGGGCTCTTATTAAGTCATGTTGACCTTTCCTTTCACAGACAGTACCTAATAATAGAATAACTATTTCATCTTCTTTTACTCCTAAAACTGACCTTGCTTCTTGTCTAGACCATTTAGCGCTGGCTTTTTTTAATAATTCTAAATCTAGTCCATTATGAATGACTGTAAAATTGTGATGACTATTTAAAGGAAGATACCTATTTCGAGTAGCATCAGAAACAAAAATTATGCGATAAGGATAACGGAAACATTCTAATGCTCTGGCAGCTATCTCATTTCCAAAACGATTAAAATAAGTTTGCCAAGGTTCACTTTCATGCACATTCCAGACACTGGGAATATTTAACATTTGAGCCACATCTACCATAAAAAAATTTTCTAAAGTATTGATATACATCACATCAATATTTAGAGATTTTATTTCTTGAGCAAAAGTAGTTAAAGCTGTATCATAAGCATGTCTTTCGTAAATATGTTCTAGAGGATTATCTTTAACAATAACTTGAATATTTTGTTGTTGATAAATTTCTCTTAACTCCCCATCATTTACGGAAAATATTATTGGTTCAACAATTCCATCTTTTGCTAACTTTAGAGCTATTTCTAATTGATGAAGTGGGGCACCAGTTAGGTCTAAAGAATTACTACACATCAATATTTTAATTCTGGGAAAAGCTTCTTTTTGAGAAGTATAGAAGTTTTCTGTACTATAACTAATCTGATTATTTATTTCTGATTCATTTGGATAATTTTTCTCTAATGTCTGATTATTTATTTCTGACTCTTTATCAGATTTATCGACTTTTACTTGAGTATTTATTTCCGGCTCTTTCTTAGAACTACCTGAATTCATAAAAACTTCTGGCTTTTGACTTCTGACTTCTAAATTTCTAATAAAATATCTTCTCGGTTGAATTTGAAAACAATCACTTTCTAGAGACAAATGAGGACTATAAAACCCATCTATCATCTGAGAATATTTCCTACGATAATTTGCCTCTTCTTGAGGATTATCAGAATAACCCCGACTCGTTCCTTCCTTATGAATTAATTCAGCATCTGCACAATAAACCGAACGATAACCACTTTTTAAAAGTCGATAACCATAGTCAGCATCATTATAAGCAACAGCAAAATTTTCCTCATCAAAACCACCTAATTCTAAAAATAATTTTCGGGGAGTTAACATACAAGCTGCGGTTACTGCCGAATAATTTTTTGAAACAAACGCTTGGGAAAGATAACCCCTATTTTCACTATGTAATAATTTAAAAGCATGACCTGCTAAACCATGGTGTAAACCATGAATTACACCAGCATGTTGAATTCTTTTATCCGGATAAATCAACTTAGCACCCACCGCACCGACTCCAGGAATTTTTGCATATCCCATCATTTGACTTAACCAGTAGGGAGAAATAATTTCTGTGTCATTATTTAGAAATAGAATATACTCAGTTTTTACCTGTTCGACAGCGCGGTTGTTTATAGCAGCAAAATTAAATTTTCCATCAGTATTTTTCATCGGAAAAACTAATATATTATCTTCCCCAGAATACAAACATTTTAAACCTGCCAAATATTCTAAAGTTTCAGGTTCATCACTTTCATTATCAATCACAAAAATTTGATAATTCTGATAGGTTGTCTTTCTCAAAGACTCCACACAAGCTTTCAATAACTTAACCTGATTTTTCGTTGGAATAATAATAGTTACTGAGTCACCTTGATCGGGAAAAGTTGGTTTAAAAATTCCTAACTTTTCCCGCACTGCCCAGTCTGGTTGATAAATATTTCCTGCCACACCTCGACGAATTAAACTTTCTTGAAGTGCTTTTTGACCTGCTAGAAAACTTTTCGGTTTTTCCCCTCCAGAAATAGCAGTCGAACCTGGAGTTGTTCGCCAATGATATAACACTAAAGGTAAATGTCCGACTTGACGAGAAATTTCTGTTGCTCTTAAAGCAAAATCATAATCTTGAGAACCTTCAAAACCAATTCTAAATCCTCCTATTTTGTCGAAAATTTCTTTTCTCACTACACACAAATGACCTATATACATATAGGAAAGTAATAATTCTGGAGAATATTCTGGTTTAAATTGAGGGTCGAATCTTTTGCCTTCCGTACTAATTTTATCGTCATCGGAATAAAGAAAATCTATCTCTGAATTTTGACTTATATATAAAGCAACTTCCCCCAAAGCATCCGGAGTAAGTTCATCATCATTATCCAAAAAGAGAAGAAAATCTCCCGTGGCCAATTCGGCGGCGGAATTAGTCGCAGCACTAATATTGCCATTTTCAGAGCGGAATGTAAGTTTAATACGGGAATCAGTCTTAGCTCTTTCTGTCAGAATTTCCCGAATTTTCGGATTACTACTACAATCATCGGCTATACAAAATTCCCAATTTTGGTATACTTGATTTAGTACACTGGATATTCCCTGATGCAAAAATTTTAGAGGAGGATCATAAACTGGCATAACCACAGAAATTTTTGGCAAAGGAGTCCGACAACTTTCTAAACGGGATATTAAATATTGACGGGAGCGATCGCCCCAGTTATTTACTGCCAACCAAGCATCATAAACATCTACAGTTTCTGGTAGGACAAACCCAGGGGGAAGCAATAAATCTCCCCCTTGTTTTTGCTGCTGTCTATATATTGCTAATATTTGTCGGGCAATACTAGGTAATTCTGAAGGTAGGGGGATGATGCGACCTAATCTTTGTTTTCTTTCGGAAATTCGTTTTTGAATAGCTTGAGTAAATTTGGATAATTGCCGAAATTTATCTTTAGCTTTTTCCCAAAAACCATAACGTTTTAGTTGCAAAACTTCTGAGCAAGGAAAACCAACTATTTCCCCACTTTCCAAATATGCTTCTAAACTAACTTGCCATTTTCCGGGTGGAAGTTCAACGGTTACTTCAAAGCCACTATGGCCACTTCCTACCCAATTTGGGAAAATTTCCTCTACATCTTTCCGACGCAAACCATAAGCGCAGTCTACAGAAATATCCCCATATTTAAGAACTAATTTGGTAATTTTCTCTTCTCGATGGCAACACCAACCAGCAAATAAAATTACTCCCTCCCTTTGTTGCCAGTTTGTGGGAGCATCAAAATTTGCTTCGACGGTAGATATTGATATGGGGTAGGTTACCAATTCATGCCACTTTCCTTTCTTTTCTTCTACTTCAAGTATTAATTGGTAATTTCCTGGGGAAAGTTGTACAGATATTTGAAAGCCAGAATTTTGAGCAGTAGAAATATCATTATATTGTTGGGCAACATCTGGTCGTGGGATACCATACTTACCAAAAAAAACTTCGGTTCCTACTCTGGCACGAATATTTTGGATCTTGAGAATACTATTGTGGAAACACCAACCTACTATTTCTATTTGGGAGTTGGAAATTTTCCAATTAATAGGGGAGTCGATAGAAAAAATGAAGCGCCCTCGTAAATTTTTCAGTTTCTTTTTTAGTTTTCCTTTCAAACTAAACCACTTTTCTCGTAGTTTCCAGAATTTGGAAGATTTCATCCCAGAAATTTCTGCCCTAAGCATTTCTGTTTCGTAGTGTTGAGCATCTAATTGAGCTTGAGTTTGTTGGAGAGTGGCTTGAGTTTCTTGGAGAGTGGTTTGAGTTTCTTGGAGAGTGGTTTGAGTTTCTTGGAGAGT
>ENA-UENU01000067-UENU01000067.1-marine-metagenome-genome-assembly--contig:-NODE-67-length-29906-cov-170.027249_pt1 | contig 29906 bp, 22 predicted proteins | sample MGYA00237877_ERZ529326 | MGnify/ENA primary metagenome ERZ529326 (study PRJEB26372, sample SAMN05368344) | marine metagenome | biome: cultured habitat; feature: ocean water; material: water; isolation... | reverse complement strand
TCATAACTATAACGTTAGAGTTTTTGAGTCAGTTAATTCTGGTCGGGAGGTGTAGAATATGATAGATGTCTCAAACAGAAGCAACTCTAATTACTACTAACACTACTGCTACACTTCGTCTGAAACGAAATTAATAGAGACCAAAACAAAAAGCCAGTAAGAAAATTATAGCTTGGTACTCAGCACCTAGAGTTGTGCTTGGCTTGGGCGTGCATTCATAAAAACTGGAAAAAAAAATTATCACCGTTTTTACTTTTATTAGAGTTGTTAGGAATTAAGAAAAAAAAATAACCAGCACCCTTATCAGTTGAGGTTTATAGTGTTTTTGCTCTAAAATACTGAACAGCTGATATGGTAAGCCTTTAATTATTTTATATTTTCCCAAACCAAACAACTCTATTATATAAAACTTCTAGCTTTTGACTCTAGCTTTTTGACTTTGGCTTAGTGCTTTCTGTCTTTGTGTCTTCTGTCTTTGAGTTCAAATCTTTGTATTGTTAAATAATGAAAAGCACTATAATTTAACAACTACAACCAACCGTACTAAAGACAAACCTCAGCCACACCTGCTCGAGTCATTGCTACCAGAAATAGAGAATTGAAGTCAACCTTTTAGTTAACTTCAGTAGTTCTCTCCATGCCTGATAAAATCCATATTTTTTTTCAAGTTTCTTGACAAAGGAAAGTAAAATATTTGCTGTCTAAACCTCTATACCTTGCTCCTGCTAATTAGTTTCATTCCGATCAAACAGAATCATAATTTCTAGATATTTATTACCATCAAACCATTAGAACCAATTCATAGTCCAAACTCATCTCAGTTTTTCTCCTTTTATCCTTGAAATTGAAAAGCGATCGCCTCAAAGTTTCACTAATTTATTACTATTGACCCCACAAAAACTGAAACATTCTCTGTTCATATTTAAGAATATATGTATGATTTATATATTTATACTAAAAAAAACTATTTAGGTCATGCTGCGCAAAAAAATGCATCAAAGTAATAAATTGCTAAGTTTATCTAATCATCTGGGTTAGGGGTAGGTCCCCTAGTTCTTAAAAAAACTTTTTCAGCAAAACCAAATTACATTTTCATTTTATTTAAACAATTACTATACAGCAGATTTAATTGAGAGTTAATTATAGTTTTCCCAACTAAGATATCAGGGTAAAAAAGTTAATTTCTATCCTCAAAACCCACCACTTCAGATAAAGTATAAAGAGGTCTACCTTTTACTTCTTCATAAATTCTTCCGATGTATTCTCCTAAAATTCCAATACTTACTAATTGTACTGCTCCTAAAAAGAAGATTGCCATCATAATAATTGCCAAACCCGTTAACGGAGAATTTGGATAAAAAATCCGCCAATATAAAACCAAACAAGCCATCAATAAAGCCACACAAGCAGCAAATAATCCTACATAAGTAGACAGTCGTAAAGGTACCTTAGAAAAAGACACCAAACCATTAATTGCTAAAGTTAAAGATTTCGCAAAAGTATATTGAATATTTCCAGCAAAACGAGGTTCCCTCTCAAACTTAATTGCTGTTTGTCGAAAACCAACCCATGCCCTTAAACCCCGAATATAACGATTAGTTTCTGGCATTTTATTTAACAGATCTACTACACATCTATCCATCAAACAAAAATCACCCGTATCAATAGGAATTTCCACATCTGCCAAACGTTTTAAAACTCGATAATAAATAAAAGCAGGAAGTCTTTTAAACCAACTTTCTTGATGTCTTTTTGTCCGTTGAGCATAGACAACTTGATAACCCTGTCGCCACTTTTCAATTAAGTCAGGAATTAATTCCGGTGGGTCTTGCAAATCTCCATCTAAAACTACAATAACTTCCCCCCTAGCAAAATTTAAACCAGCAGTAACAGCAATTTGATGTCCGAAGTTACGAGCAAAACTTAAATAACAAATTCGAGGATCTTTTCGATGGAATTCTCGGATAATTTCGAGAGAGCGATCGCGACTCCCATCATTAATCAAAATTAATTCTACATCTCCATCTATTCTCTCCATAACTGCACTGAGCCGCCGATATAACTCAGGCAAATTTTTTTCTTCATTATAAATAGGAATTACTAAAGAATATTTCATAAAATCAGGAATAGGGCTTTAGTTATCTAGGATATAATAAATTATCTTCTACTATTATCTAAATCTCTAAAAATTAAGTCTTTTTGACCCATACCTATAGAGACATTTCTTAGAAAATCTCTATATTCTTTTTAAGAGATTCCTCAAAATATTAACCAAATATCATACCACTAAACCTCTACTCTAAATCATTATCAAAGAGCCACCATTTTTTTTCAAAAAATTATGATAATATAAAAAAATAGGTAAATTATTATATTAAAATTTAATCTTATTATCAGCGCCATTATTAATGCTATTATAAATATTATACCTTAGTCCGTAAGTATCTTCATTCTGATACAGATACCGCTTTTCATAAGTAGTGACGTAACCGAAAAAGTACTTAATTAAATAAACTACTTTGGTTTGTAAGTGAGATGCTCAGACTATTAATTAATTTTCATCAAAGATATACTCATCCTCTCATATACTCCATTAAAAAAAACTATGATCTCAAAAAATCTTTGGAAAAGTAATCAGGACTTAGCAACAGCTTGTTTGTGTCATCCTTTTGTACAAGGAATTGCTAATGGTACACTACCGCAGAAAAGTTTTGCCTATTATGTAGGACAAGATGCCTTTTTCCTGAAAGCATTTGCCCGTGCTTACAGCATTGCTGCTGCTAAGTCTGACGAATGGAAAACATTTGAACTATTTCATACCCTTGCTGGTGGGGTGAAAGAAGAATTAGAATTGCATCAAACCTATGCTGCTAAATGGGGAGTAAATTTAGAAAATATTACCCCAGGGTTTGCCACACGGCGTTACACAGATTTTTTATTAGCAACGGCTTGGGGTAATAATATTGGGGCGATCGCTACAGCCATGACTCCTTGTATGCGGCTCTATGCTTTTTTGGGGCAACAGTTAGCCACACCAAAAATTCCAGAACACCAATATTCTCAATGGATCCGTACTTACAGCACTCAGGAATTTTTACAGTTAGTGCAAAACCTAGAGAAAGTTACAGACCGCTACGCAGAGAATATTCAAGAAACAGAATCAATTTATTGTTATGCCATGGTCTGCGAACGAGATTTCTTTCAAGCAGCTTGGGAAATGGGAAAAGGAGCATACCGTATTCATTAACCTTTCTTATCTATCAAAAAAATTAGCCCTCACCAAAACTTGAATGGAGTTTTCAAAATTAAAAACCCGTTCTGATGACAACAGAGACTGCAAAACAAATTCACAGTTTGAGCAAGTTTGAGAACAAGAATTTCTTCTATAGACTTCTCCAAAAATACCAATTTGGTAACGGTGGGTTAAAGTATTGAAAACCTTTTTTGGAGATATTTTATCAACAACTATTAGTTGCGAGCCATATAGTTTGCACTTATACTTGTGCCTGGCTACGAAACTCATAGAGCCCATATAAATACTCACCTCTATTGCTCCCCTACCAGCGAGGAGATGGGGGTAGGTTATGGTTAGCTATTCTACCTGAACAGAACAGTTTTCTATTGCTATCTAGCTATAGTTAAGAGCCAAATAAGTAGTTAATTTATGTAATAGAGTTACCGCTCAAGAGAGAGATAAAATCGCTCCAAACTAGACAGAGCAATAATTTTAAGTTTTTTTAGTCGGCAATAGCTATAATCTTTACTGAACTTGGTTTTTGGTTATTTTTTAAGTTATAAACAGACAAATCTAATGTGTTTTTTCTCATGTCAGCTATTTTGTTGTCTACTTGATCTACGTTAAGTCGAGCTTTTTTCCAAAAAGATTTAAAAACAATTTAACGCCCTAACTTATTTGGAATACCTCCACAACCATTTGGTATAGTTTTTCTACTTCTTTCTCCACTCCAAGCACAACAATAATAATGTTGTTCATCAGACAACCGCTTCACTTCCGTAAAGTCAACATTTTCTACCACAGCACCAGTATAAGCACCAGTTTGATAGTTAGGTATATGAGTACGACTGCGGGGAGTAGCATATTCAGCAGTACCATAGAAAAATCTGACTCCCCTCAAATCAGCACCTACCAAACTTGCTTCATATAGAATAGTACGAGAGAAATTAGCCTTGACTAAATCACAGCCACTAAGATTAGCTCTCACTAAATTAGCATCACTTAACTCTGTCCACCGCAAATCTGTGTTTTTCAGGTCAGCACCTGCTAACATTACTCCTAAATCAATAACACGAGTACCATGTTCCCTATCTTCAGCATAACCACCTTGACCATCAAATATGGGACGGCCTAGCAGTCTATCACGTTTAATTGGTGTTACCAGTCTAGACTGAGATAAAAATCTGAGAATTTTAGCTTTCCCTTCTTCATCTACACTTTTAATAATAGCCGCTGTACGACCTTCAGCGATCGCTCGTTCCTGTGGCCAATCTTCCAAGAAACCTTTTTCATCCATTGCCAAATCAGAAACCCCTTGAAAGTAAGCATCAATAGTTTGTTGTTGAGTAATGCGGTTTTGTTGAATTGTCAAATCTTTAGAAATAACGTATTGTCGCCAAGCTACATATACAGCAATTATTGCAATTAAAATTTGACCCAAAGCTCCAATAAGTTCACCCACCGCTCCAATAGCATCCCAGTTAATGTGGATATTTCTACTACCAGGTTGTTGGTTTGCCCCACTTAACATCAGCAAACCAACAATAGCTGCCAGGAGACCAAAGCAGGCAATGATTAGATTACGCCAAACTGAAGGAATCAAAGTTTTCCAGACTTTACCCCAACTAGGCCAAATCATTTTGACTGAAGATAGTATTACTATAATAGCACTGGTATAACCAAGCAGCACATTATCTATGGCTAAACCCAGAATCATCAATGCGATCGCTACTAGAGTAACAATAGATGCTACAGGATTTTTTGGCCCTTCAGATTTTTGATGCTCCACTAAAGTATTGGGTGTCGCAGGGGTGGGAAGCATTTGTTCTATTTCATTATCTATGAAGTTTAACTTTTTTACAGAAGTAATTGCTTCGGGGGTACCATTTGGACTTTCTAATGTAGAGTGGGAATTAGGATTATTACTTGGAGAGAAGTTAGAATAATTATTCATTAATTTTGATGATTTTTACTTTTTGAAAATATATATAATAGAAGGACAGGGCTTTAGAGCCTAATTATTGGTAAACACTTTGGTATTCTTAAAATTGTATGGATTCTGAAATTATAGTTAACAAAGAAAAATTAGAAAACTCGCCTTTAGAAATATATTATTTAGGCGATCGCTCTTTACGCCAGTCAGCCAAGCGAGTCGCTAAAGTAGATAGTGATATGAGGAAACTAGTGCGAGAAATGCTCCAAACTATGTATACTGCTGATGGTATTGGTCTCGCTGCACCCCAGGTTAATGTCCAAAAGCAAGTTATTGTTATAGACTGTGAGCCTACTAATTCTGCTACTCCTCCTCTAGTTTTAATTAATCCTACAATTAAAAAGTACAGCAATGATATTTGTCTTTTCCAAGAAGGATGTCTGAGTATTCCTGGGGTTTATTTGGATGTTCAACGTCCCTCAGAGATTGAAGTTGCCTATAAAGACGAAAATGGCCGTCCTCAAACTCTTCAGGCTCAAGAATTATTATCTAGGGCAATTCAACATGAAATGGATCATCTTCAAGGTATCCTTTTTGTAGACCGAGTAGAAAATAAATTGGCACTGAATGAAGAGTTGGCCAAGTATAAGTTTTCTGCCAAAGATGTTAGATCTATTGCTTAAATCTTTCCACATTAGGGGAAGTCATTTTAGTGATCAGCTAGCCTATACCGGAGAAAATGAGCTTTTCCCATACGCCTAGGCAAATAGTTATCAGTTATTAATTATTAATACCTCCGGGTTAATCTAAATGATAGAAATACATAAGGCGAATATTTTTTCCCCAACCTTGAATGGCATTGTTTGAGACCTTATTTCTTGGTAAAGCAAACCGCCTAATTTATTCATTATCACAAAAAACAAAAAAAATCAATAAGTTTGGACAAAAAATATGGTAGGAACTCCTAAGTCAACCTTGTTTTTGGGTGGGTCTTGTGTAGCAGCGATCGCAGCAGTTGGCTCCATTTTTGAGTTATCCTCTGGTTCTCCAGAGCTAGGTACTGCAGTAACGGGGATAGTTCTGAGTTTAAGCATACCTCTAGCAGCTTTACTTTTTTATTTAGCAATTCAAGACGCTAAAGCTAATCAGTAAAAGTTCAAAAATGAACAGTCTACTATTTTACCAAAAATTTGGGGCTAGAGCGTCGCCCGCCCATTGGGCGACTTTTTATTTGTTTTTTTTGAATACATCTGTTATCATAGTTGGTAAATTAGTTAGTTCTGATCGGGTATTCTGAGACTAGACTTGGACGTATAAAGCAAGGGTAAGACTAGGGTCAAGTTTCGCCCTCGCTCCGAAGAAATTGTAGCAGGGTCAGAAACGTCAACCCGCATCAGAGTTTTGGCTCTCAAGAACTCCTTCCTCTGTAGCTAACAGTCGGGGATAATTTAAAGTTGATAATTGTTCTCAGTTGAGTTTAAAATATATTTTTTAGGGAATTCTTGAGTTCTCAATATTATGTATTTAGCTCGGTCCTATTTTTTGAGGAAACTCACTATGGCGACTCATTCTTTCTAAAAGCTTCCTACTTTCTCAAGTCAAGTTTCTAACAAATCTTAGAATTTCATAAATATAGCAATTTGCCAATTGGTTGTGGCAAAACTATATACTGAAAAAGTTTGGCAAAAAAGTTTAGCAAAATCGAATATTTTATCCTCAGGAAAAAACTTAAATAGCCACTTAACTATTTGAAAATAACTGCACAAGTTATAAAATTGTCTTATGAAATATTTGCCTGCCAGCCAAATATCTTCATATGGTTTTTTTCGGGGGCATTCGGAGCAAGTTTTGTACAATTAATCAACCATTCCTCTTATGATAAATCTTGATTAATTCTCATCAAATATTATCCCAATTCTATCAAATTATAATAATGTCTTCCATCCCCAAATATTGCCAATCTTTTTCCTGGTATTTGTTGTTGTAAATATTTAATAAATTCATTGAACCAGTTTCATAGTATTTTCAATATTTCCAGTTTCATACTCTTGAAATATAAATTCCAGGAATTAAATTTTACCCTCTAATTTTACTGATAAAATATGTGGAATTAATTTTGTATAACTACTTGTCTATATTTATGATTAGTATTTTTGTTGTTAATAGTAATAGAGGACTATACCATAATAATTATAGTAAGCATTCAGATATTAAATAGTTACAAATTATAACTTAATTATAACTAATTAAGTGTAACAACATCTATTGACCAATTTTTATTTGCAGAATCCCATACTAAAAATAACTTCAGAGACTGAGTAATATTTTCTCCTGATTTTTTTGTATATTTTACCTGTACATTTACTGTAGCTGTACCTGTACTTATATTAATTTTTTGAATATCTTGAGTCAGAACATTACTGATTCCTGACCACCATTTATAATAGGAATTATAACCCTCTGGATGTAATCTTTGATTATTCTGAAAACTTGCTGATAGTTGATTCCAAGCTTGCTGATATTTACCTTCATTCAGATTTGAATAATAATTTTTTATTGCTTCTTCAGCAGAATTTTTGGTTTGAGTATTTTCTAGCTTTGATATTGACTGAGAAGTTAATGTTGTGTTTTTTGAACTAACCATAGAAGATTCTGATTTTTCCAGATACCCTAAACTCATTTCCAAGTTAAATTCTGCCGGTTCATTAGGACTAGACACTTGCACTATATATTCTCCAGTTAAAGGTAAATCAATCAACATTTGTTCTCCAATTAGGGGAGAATCTTTCTGTGCAGCTATGATTAATTCCCGCCGTTGTAATAATTTGGTATCTGGGGCAAATATCCAAATACAAACATTGCTTGTAATTCTATAGTGAAAATCTTTGCCTGTTCTAGCATAAAATTTATATCCAATGTGTTTTTCAGAGTTAACACTATCAGATATCTTAATCAGACTTTCAGTTAAAGATAAAGACTTAGTTTCTGTTTTATCCAGACGAATTACTGGTTTTTTTGGGCATTCAATAAAGGTCGGAGTGGGAGATGTAATAGGTAAATATAACTGATTTTCTGTAGTAGAAAAGTTACTACACCCAAAGATAATTGAGATAGTGACATATAGTGGTAATTTCTTCATAACAGGGGGAGGACATCACCTCTGTCAAAACTGCGGTTATGGCCCATATTGTTGCCTAAAGACAAAGTTAGGAGTATGTCAAAATATATGATAATATTATACAGTTTTTAATACAATATGCCCCAAATATAAAATTAATTCTGTACAGGTACCTATATGGCAAGACTTCAGAAATATAAGTTGAGATTTGCCCTTGTAGTTAGCATCAGTTTACTATTAGTATTTCTACTCTTTCCTGTCCAAGCTAAAGATACAACCAGTGTCAAAGTTCCAGTAGTATTAGATGGTCGAGAATTGTTAGAAGTTGGTGCTTTAGGAAAACTGACAGCTCAGGAGAGAGCTAAATTTACGACATCAATTCTCAAGTCAGCCTTAGCAGATAGTATTGAACGAGGAACACCTCCAGATGTGAAAGTGGTTCGCTCTAATCAAAATGTGCTATTGAAAGTCGATAGTCGCCCCTTAGTGGAGATAGCAGAAGATACCTTCAACTCCATGTACTCCGAAATGCAGGTGCAAATGTGGCAGAAACAACTGCAGCAGGGTTTGGAAAAAAGTTGGCGGGAACGCACACCAGCTTATACCCGTTGGGCAGTCAAAATGCTGACTATTGCGTTTTTAATTACTCTGTTGCTTCAGGGGGGACTCGTATTGCTGTTTCGTTATGTTCTACGCCAGAAGATAAAAAATCCTCACAGACGCGGGGGTTCTTTACGACTATTAGGTTTGGTATTATTGCAAATAGCAATATGGGCGATATTTATCAATTATGGAGTTCAATTATTTCCCATCACTAGAGGCTGGTTTTACGAGATTTTTCAACTTTTAGACAATACATTTAATGCCAGAATGTTTCAGTTGGGAGAAGAAACCATTTCTCTCAACCGAATATTAACTATCGCCCTCACTATCGCTGCACTTTGGATCGGAGTAGGTTGGCTTGTTAGTATCCTCAAATCTCGCTTGCTTCCCCTCACAGGAGCAGAAACCAGTCACCAAGATACAATTGCTTTTTTTCTTCAATACGGACTGCTATCCGTAGGAGCACTCCTAATTCTCAATGCTGGAGGGGTAGATTTTCAATCTCTAGCTCTCTTACTGGGAGCCCTTGGAGTTGGTATTGGTTTTGGATTACAAAATATTGTTAAAGACTTCATTTGTGGGTTAATTTTAATTGTTGCCCGTCCGATAAAAGTTGGAGAGTTGGTTCAGGTAGGAAATTTTCAAGGTTTAGTTCAACGCATCGGTGCTAGAACTACTGATATTTCTAATGTCGAACGCTATATTATTACTATTCCTAATTCTCGCTTTATTGAAGGGGAAGTTCTCAACTGGAACCGCAGTGGTATAACTAGAGTAAAAGCTTATGTGAAAATTCCTTATGGAACAGATATTGATTTTGTCTACAAAGTTCTACTTGCTGCGGCACAAGTGGAACATCCAGATATTCTCCGCCATCCTCCACCCAAAGTAAAATTTCGGGAATATGTAGAGAATGGGTTGCAGTTTCGGATGGTGGCTTTTATCCGCGATCCTCTTAAGCAACTAGAGGTGAGAACCCACCTGTACAAACAAATAGAAAAATATTTACGAAAGTATGGAGTTGAAGTTGCTCGCCGCCGACAAGATATACATCTCAAAGACCTCGATCCTGAAATCTATGGTGGAGAGCGATCGCAAACTTCTGCAGAAGATCGACTTCTTTCTCAAGAGATGCTATCTATTGAACCACCATCTATTAAAGAAGAGTACGACTGGGAGGCGATATCTACTGCCATGGGTGGAGAGAATGGAGTTTCTATCAAAGATAGACGGTTTCACTTTAAGATCTTCAAAAATGTCTTTTTAGGTTCGGAGGCAGTAGAGTGGTTAATGATTAATGAACGAGCTACTAGGGAAGAAGCTATTCTGATGGGGGAGTTAATGTTGCAACAGGGGATAATTCACCACGTTTTGGATGAACATAATTTTAAGGATGAGCCTCTTTTTTATCGCTTTTATAATCATGAAGTTGAAGCCAATATTAATACTAATGCTAATGGCTCGGAGCATGGAATTGATTCAAAGTTACAAGATGATGCTGAATAATAATTTTTTTTCTGGTTCTATTCTTTGATCAAGAGTAAGATCATGTCCGGATAATGAGTTATCAAAAAGTATATGGTTTGTAGTAGGGCTTTAGCTCTAGGAGTGTCACGTTGGCATACTTTTCTGTATATGGCGTGTGCAGTAGAGATACATGGAATAAGAGTGTATTTTAGCTCAAAATTAAGTCCGATAAGTGAATTAAAAATGCCTTTACAAATGTGAAAGTAGAATCTTCAAACTGTAGTGAATAAATTGATTATTTTAGTCAGAGGAGGTAGTAGACTAAATTTTATTGATCCCAACTTCTTTTTGGTATTTCTGGAATTACCGAAAAAAGCGATCGCTCATAAAGCAAAGACAATTTTTCGGACTAATTCAGTTTCTAGTTTATCCCTAATACTTACTAAACCAGAACAATAATCAAATAGTTTTTTCCCTGATTCTGTTGAAAGGTCTCAAAATACTCCCAGTGCCGCGTTCCACAACTAAAATAATAACAATGTAACAGCACCTCAGCCCATTTCAGTCGGGTACATTAATGAAATGTAATACACCGCAGTATCAGTAGCGTTTGTCAAGAGAATATCACCCACCGCCATCCCAATAACAATCAATTCAAAGCTCCCATAAAAAACGGACGAAATAACTCACAAGAGAGACTTGCAAGATTACCTTTGAGGCGAACTAATCCCATCTTTTGCAACTGATAACCAAGAGATAGTTGGATTTTTATCGGTTTGGGGTTGTTGACAATTTTAGTAAAAATCGGCAATAATTCGTGGTAGTGTTGCAGGTTCCACCATTGTTGTTGTAAATGTTCTGCATAAAGAACAGTTAGACTATCAGAATTTTCTAAAATTGCTTCTAGGGTTATAGTCTGTTGGTATAGAGAATAAAATGCTAACTGCAAACGATAGGGATGTCCGCCAAGAATAGTAATTAATTGCTGGATTTGTGATTCGGTTATTTCTTGTTGGTAGCGCTGTGCTAGCTCCTGCACTTGAGCTGGGGTAAATTCAGGTAAATTGATGAGTGTTCCAGTATTCAATAGGGAGGGATTAATTGAGGAAGGCATCATAATTTCTGTAGAATAAATTGTCAGCAGTCGTAGTTTTTGCCAAGGATGACTTTCTGTTTCCCCTGCTTGAGTTCTCCCAGACCAAGCTCGCAGAAGTTGGAGAAATTCACAAGCAATATCGGGGTAAGTAAAAAGCTGATTGAGTTCATCAATAGCTATTACTAGAGGGCGATCGCTTTGGGTTAAGATGATATCATTTAAATAGTCAGTAGCGATTGATTTGTTACCCAAAGAATTCTGCCAAAAAGCGGTTATCTGCTCATGGTAAATTGCTTGATTTGAGTGGGCTTGAGACAATTTTAACTCCTGAGTAACTCTAGCACAGAACCATTGCAGGAAGCTTTCTAGGTTCTGTAAAATTTTGAGGTCAACGAGTTGCAAATTCAGATAAAAGGTTTGATACCCCAGGGATTTAGCGAAAGCAATGATGCGGCTCATTAGGGAGGTTTTACCCATTTGCTTGGGGGCGCAGATGTTCAAAAGTGTACCTGGTTGCTGGATGCTTTTGTTACAAAGGGATTGGATTATAGGACGGTCAATGTAAAAGACAGAATCAATAGGCATCTGTCCTCCCGGTGTTTTTGGCAGATGAGATTGTAGCTTTTGTTGTGGTTTAACCATGTTTTTGCCTTGGGGGCTATTGTTCTGATAGGGCAGCAGATGCAAAGAAGAGCTGTAGGTTAGTTTTGGGAAGAAGCAGGTTTTGGCTAGTGGTATGGGGTTAATCTCCTCTAAATTCTCTTGATTGGACTGTAGGTAAACATAGTCTTCTCTTGTTAAGGTTAGATTAAAAGCCTGGAAGCAGCACTTCAAGGTACGTTTATCAACTCCTGATGAGCAGGTAAAGACTTTGCTGATGGTATTGGGGGTTAAGCCGATTTTTTCACTAAGAGATTCAAGAGTATATCGCTGATTTTGCTGAACTTCTAAGTCTGATTTAGTCTTAATAAGTTTTCTACAACCTTGAGAACTAAGGATGACACCTCTTCGACGTATAGATTTTGTCATTGTTGTTATATTCAGGATGTAATATAGTTATAATTTTAGTAAAAGTAAAATACACCCTAGTATTCATGCTTGATTTATACTTACATAATACTACTATATGTCAATAAATTTATTATCCTTATCAAGAATAAGTCAAACAATGGATAGTGTAGCAGAGGTATACAAAGTAATAGTCGAAAAAATTTTCAGGTAACTATTTCAGAAAATGATTGTCAACTTCCGGAATAAATTAATTAATTTTTTTCTGACTTCTAATTATAGCCATGAGCGCTCACATATTTACATCAGGACTTACGCAGGTAAGCTATTACTATTATACATATTACACTAGTAGCACTTTGTAACATGTAAATATACCAGCGCACGTTGCTATATGAAGCGGGAAGTAAAGTGCTTAACTTTTTAACTTGGGAAAATTATCAAGTTAAGCAATTTCCTCTCCCATTGGTGATATTATTAAGTTTTCGATAGTCTGAAATTTATACTGGGAGATACTCTGGGGAATTGATAGTACTAAGTTCTTAACTTTTTTCTTAAATTGGTAAACTTTGGTTGTGTTTACGGTAGAACGCCAACTAATGTATGAAGCATAGCCTATAAGAAGCTAAATCGCTAAATCGCTAAATAGATAAATCTTTATGGGTGTATATATAGTGTCTTTGCGTAAGTCCTGTTTATAAGATAAGGAGAAACAAATATTATTATGGATAAGAATACACCAATCTATATAGCTATTTCTGGGGGTGGGTTTCATTCCCATACAGCTATGTCTGCTTGGATTAGTGGAATTTTGCACCATTCAGAACTGGAAAGTTTAGAACAAATCTTTGAGAATGTACGTGGAATTAGTGCTAATTCCGGTGGTAGCTGGTTCATGTCCCATTTGGGTTATTCTAATGCTTTTGTGAAATCTCTGCTTGAAGACAGTCAATCAGAGAAAAGTACCTGGTCATCTTCAGGTTATTTGGGAAAAATGGGAGAAAGTTTTTTCTCCAAAGATGACGAAAAAGCTTCTGACATGTCAATCTTCTCGCCGGTGAAAATTGAGACATTTCTTGCCAAATACATTGACTTGTTCAACGTTTATGCAGAAATTTTCCCCAATGGAAATAGAAGATGGCATCAGTTTGTCACCACCAAGGTCTATGAGCCTCTCGAAAAACTGGGAAATGCAGAAAATGGTTTTGAAACTATGAAAGGCAAAAAGCTAAGCGAGACGAATGATCGCCTTCCATGGTTCAGAGAAAAAGACTTTGTCATTGCTGCAGGTCTTTTGAATTCCAAGGTGGTTCTTCATGCAACTGGGGGGTTGGGTAGTACAAATCAAGTCTACTCGGTCAATTCGGCTGATGGCTCAAAATTGAGAAATTTTGTCCCCATGTGTTTATCCGGTGTAGCAAACGGTCGAAAAGCAGCACCTGTATTTGTGAGTGGTCCACAAGAGGTTATATATAGTGAAGAGTCGAAATGGAGAATCCCATTGACTGCAAACCATCCCCAAAACTTAAACTTGTTGGATGCAACTATTGCATCTTCTTCTGCTATTGCTTTTTTAGCGAGTGAAAGTAGCATAGGAGAAATGATACCAAGTCTTAACGAAGGTCTGACTTTTGAATGGATAAGTTATCAGGAAGCAGATTTTGCTCCCCCAATAAGGTTTGGAAATGATCGCATCGAAATATTAAAAACTCTTGAGCGTGCTAGTTACGATGAATTTGCGAATCAAAAAATGGCCAGGGTAGCAGATGGGGGATATCTTGATAACACTTCAGTTGTCTTCCAACTACGTCATATGAAAGAAAATGGTGATTTAAAAGATGGCTTTCATCTGGTTCTATTTGTGAATGGTTCCGACGAAGGTGTCAAATACCATGGTTATGAAATGAATGTAGGTATTGCTACACTATTTGGGCATGATGGACTTTCCGAAGCTCACAGAGCTGAGAGAGTGAAAAAAGGAGAAAAAATTCAACCTGAGGAAGGTTCTATATGGAACAGTCCTTTTAGCGATCTTTGTATGGAAATTCCCTCGCCCCATGTTTTTGAGACTGAACCGTTGGAAAATAATACAGCCATATCAATGTGGAATTGGAAAAGCAAGGATGAAAAAATCTCGTTGCAGGCTCGTAAGATACCTGTTACTACAGTAGAAAACAAAACCTATGGAATCTCTGCTGGGGTAATGGGTACCATTTATATTTTTGAGGTGACACAACCTGAATCTTTTCCTATGCCAACGCACAGAGATATACTAGAAACCTATGAATATTTATTTGAAACGATTAGAAACGAGGCTTGTGCAAAAAACCAAGCATTGTCCCATCTTAAGGAGGCATTGGCACTAAAGATAAACATCCCAACAGATCCGCATCCGATCCCTGAGATTGTTAAGAAGAACGACAATATTGTGCTTCAATGGAATAGTGATGGTAGTTATCTATCTTCCTCAGATTCTGGTTTTAGATATTATTTGGCTACATTAAACCGATTAAAAAGTTACGCTAAAATACATAAGTTTGATAATATGTATAGTGATAACCTGCACCATGGGGACCTAGTTCGTATAAAAACAACAGAGCAATTCAAGGGTATATGGAACCAACGCAAGCTTCTTGGTGCTTTTGCTAATAGTTATGAATTGTACTACTGGAGTGATTCTGGTGACAAGACTAATTGGATTATTGAAAAGGCTGCTGGTACAGCCCAAGAAAAGGAAATTGCCTATGGTGATAAAGTTTATATTAAGAATAAGTCTTATAATCAGTATCTGGTGCCTGCCAAGAATGGTTATTTAACAACCAAAAAAATACAAAATCCCGGAGATGAACATACATGGGTTATTCATAGGCCTGAATAAAAGCTTAAAGCACTTTTATGATCGCTTTTATAAATCTAAATACTTACTCAAGCTTTCCCTTCTTGCCGTAATACATTTTGTCGTGAGGAATGTAGGTTTTACAGCGCTTTTCAAATTAATGAACTACATCGCCATAATCAAAACCTTGTAGGGACGTTGCATGCAACGTCCCTACTGTGATCTACCGACATGAAAACTGCTGTAACTTGGGAAAAATTCCTAACTTAAGCAATTTCCTCTCCCATGGTGGTGATATTATTAAGTTTTCGATAGTCGGAAATTTAGACTGGAAGACACTCTGGGGAATTGATGGTGCTAAGTCCTTAACTTTTTTCTTAAATTGGTAAACTTTGGTTGTGTTTAGGTAGAAAGCCAGCTAAATTGAAAGTCAGCTAAAGGGAACTAAATTCCCCTTGCTGATGGCCTGTTCATAAAAAATAACTCAAAATTATGACACAATTTACAGAGAAAGAAATTGAAGTTATTCATAATTATCTTGGACGAGGATATAGAGGATACGAAAATTATGCAACTGCAAATAGTATGACATATCCATTGTTTGACTTGAAATCTTGTAGAGTTGATGATTATGTGGATTTACTGAGAGCGACTACATATGAATCCGAAGTCATTATAGGTAAGAGTATGCAAGAGTACATAAAAAAACTCTCAATAAATGCAGGTATTTCTGTTGGTTACGCATTCCTTGGTGAAATTGAAAATCGCTTCGACATGTCTGATGACAAATCAAGCAAACGTACTAACGAATACATATCTTATGATATAAATAACACTCTGTATCGAATTACTTTAAAGGGCAACGTGCCTCTCTCTGAGCAATTTCAAGAAGACTTAAATAGTCTTGACGCAACCACTTTATTTGAGAAATATGGTACTCACTATCTAAAGTCAACTTGGATCGGTGGTAGAATTTCCTTTTCAACGACAATAGATACATACGGGATGACCGATGATATGAGGAAAAAGTTTGCGTTTGTTACTAAGAGGAAAGTCGGTAATTGGACAGGTACTAGTGATGTAGAGCTAACTAGAGAGGAAAAGGATATTAGTGAGAAAATGAAATCCAATAGCATAGTTCGTGTATGGGGAGGTGATCCAAAGCTAGGTAGAGACATTGAGAGGGCAATACAAGGTCATACCGTAAGTGATATTTATCAACAGTGGGGTCAAACCGTTGAAGAACGACCCTACATATCCGATTTTGACCATGGCCAAGGACTAGTGCCGATTTATGAATTAGCTACTGGAACACGGAAAGAACAATTGAAAGAACAATGGGAGGCGTATTGGCAGGATAAATCTGATAAAGAGGAGGGACTCATAGGACCTGATCTTGTTAAGAAAGATCACACGATCGTACTATCGAGTCGTGATGGTCGTTATCTATCTTTCTCATATTCTGGTAATCAATATTATTACGCTAAATTGGGAAATAATCCGTTATCCCACCAATTAGATACTAATAATGAAGACCTGTGCCATGGGAACATAGTTCATCTCAAAACAACAGAGCAATTCAATGGTAAATGGAACCAACGCAAGCTTCTTGGTGCTTTTGCTAATAGTTATGAATTGTACTACTGGAGTGATTCTGGTGACAAGACTAATTGGATTATTGAAAAGGCTGCTGGTACAGCCCAAGAAAAGGAAATTGCCTATGGTGATAAAGTTTATATTAAGAATAAGTCTTATAATCAGTATCTGGTGCCTGCCAAGAATGGTTATTTAACAACCAAAAAAATACAAAATCCCACAGATGAACATACATGGGTTATTCACAGACCTGAATAAAAGCTTAAAGCACTTTTTGGATTGATGAACCACATCATAATAACCTAAACCCAGTAGGAGCTTTCTGGCTCTTAAGCTCCTACTTTGGCACACTTTGGTTGTGTGGTAGTGAATCAAGAAAGTGTGGGAATGATTTGATGAATATAGTCCCATTATTGTGGAAATAATTATGGAATTTCCTCTGTGTGGTCATCATAAACCCCATAAGCACGGAAAAACCAGTAAAGGAACTCAACGATACTATTGTCCCAAATGTGGACAAACTTTATAAATTTGGTAAAGTCTGGGCACAGACAGAGATAACAGTGAGGTTAGCGATCGCCTATTTCAATTGGATTTGGGTTCATAGTCGCAAAGAAAATACTGCTGCACAAAGAGCTGAGGAACGCGATCGCTCCTTGGAGTTGGAACGACCATTATACTTCTCCCACACTTTACGCTCTGCACTACCGGCATCTTTTTCATATATTTCTGTATATAATTGTGCTGACTATTCTAAATCTTTATCTTCTAATTCTGACTGTAATTTTTCAAAGCAAACTTAATCATTTCTGCTTCATCTTTAAAGCTATAATTTTGATGATGGAGAAGAAAATTGAGTTGAGTTTCTTCAATATTTAATGTTAGTTTTTGGTTCATCTTTCTAGCTAGGATATATAGGAGATATTTTTGATTTTAAAATAAAAATAGAAAATTTAAGTACAGCAAAGTTTTTGATAATTAGTATTATCTTTAAAAGTTGAAAATTGTAAACTTCCAACTTGCAACCCTTAAAACCAGAATTAGAAACCTACTATCAAGATAGAATATTAGTCTTTAAATCTGAACCGATAGGTAATACAGAAACAATCATTGATCAGCTCAAAACAGAAAGAATTAATGAATTAACATCGAGATAAAAGCTTGATTGGCTACAATGGCTTTATTTCCTAAATTATGGACTAATCATCCTCAACATTCAGCTTGTCTTTCACGATTAAAAAAAAGTCAAATAAAAGGGAATTTTTTCTGATTAAAAGTCACTTAAATCCTGAATTTGTAAGTTTTTCTATGGGCAGGCTTAAGACCTTATTTTTTGGTCATATCAGATTATTATAATAGTAGTTTACTAATATTCTAGCAAGTAATGGGAATATTACAGCCCTACTTAATTGATGAACTACATCGCCATAACCAAAACCTTGTAGGGACTTCCTAAGAACCTCCCTACTCTGGTCTACCGTGCCGGAAAACTGCTGTATGAGAATTGCTATCTGTTGAGGGGGTTCTTGACATTTTGTGACATAGGGACAAATTTTAACGCCAACTTACTTATTTACTCACACCTATACTTTTATTGAAACTCTCGTTTAATTGATTTTGCCCATAATAAAAACGGTATTACACCACCTCCTAATAATGCTGCTAATGTGAATAAAAAAATGATGATTCTAGTCAGAGGAGGTAGGGAGCGCGACACCCAAGGAAATACATAAGGCTCTAATTCAGAATCTACTAAATTATTAGGCAACTTAAAACTAACTTGTACATTATGTAATGAGCCACGGTCAGCATTTATTGGTTGAATATAATTAATTTGATACTCATCAAATAAAGCCTCTAAAAATTCGGTCAAACTGGTAGAAATATTTTCAGCATTTCCCGAAAATTCAGCAATACCATTAGTTACTCCTGCGATTTGTTGTAGTCGCCTTTGATCAACAAATTCTTCAGCAGCAACTTCTCTTAATTTCTCTGATCCATTACTTTTTTTTCTGCCTCTTTTACTAATATCTCTAATAGTTGGAGATTGCTTTAAATCATATTTTTGTTGCAACTGTTGGGGAGTCAAACCATAACCTAAAGTATGCACAGTAATATTAGGATAACTTTTTAACATAAACATCATTTTTTCAAAATCTTGTGCTTCTAATTCTGGTTCATTTTCTCTATTTCCATAAATACTATGATAGCCATCAGAAAGTAAAATTATTGAACGTCTTGGCTGAGGTAAATTAGAATTTATTGGTAAGTTAAAACGAGTATCTTCAGGATTACCAAAAAATTGTACTGCCTGACGCAAAGGTTCATAAATATCTGTAGCTGCACAAAGATTATCTAGTTTACTCTCTAATTTATTGAGAGTCTGTTCGACCTTTTTTTTACCAGCTAAAACAAAATTATCTAGTTGTTTTTTCCTGACTTGATTTCCCGGACAATTTTTACCTCCTTTGCCAAAGGGCACGATGGAAATTCTGGTATTTTCTCCCTTTTTAGCTAAATCTTGATTGAACTTTCTAATAGCAGCGATCGCTCCTTCTAATTTAGTTTTTTCTCCACTACTATCCAATTGTTTCATACTGCCACTAAAATCTAATAAAACAATTACCCAAGCCGGAGGTAATTCTTTAGGTTGAGGAATTTTCAAATTAATATCTGCCTGGTTTAAAGTTTGACATTCTCCAGTTTTAGGGTCAGATTTTGGCGGACAAACTGTTAAGTTAAACTCATTTTTTTGCATACCTCTTATTGGTTTATTTTTTTGGTCGTAGACTTTAACCCGGAGGGTGACTTTTCCTTCATTTCTATCAGGAATAGCCTCAATTATTTCCAGATTTTTGACTTTAGCAAAAACAGGATTAATGTAGCAAATTACTATTAATAAAGATAGACTAAGATCCCGGGCAAAAAAATAGATTTTAGTAGACAAATATGAATAATTTTTTAGAATTAACATTTTCAGCATTAAATGTAATTAAGTCGTTATATTTGAGTTGAATTGGTGTACTTTCAGTCAGGCGATCGCCAAGATATTCTATTCTATTAAAAAAGTTGAGATTACGTACTAGAATTATTTGGCTAGATGGGAGGTATAAGTCAGCAATATGTAATAGTAAACCGGGAAAAAATATTCATCCAAAATTGTTAAATGCCTAAAATTTTAATTTGAGCTGAACCTATTTTAAGTTTGCTTTTAGGAGGTAATTGAATGGATATTTTTTTTTCTTCAATTTTATCGGTTAAGTCATTACTAAAAAAATTATTCTGGAAAATAATTATTTATGAATATGGGGATAATTACTAGATATTTTATTTTGACTAATATTGAAATTTTTAAGGTCTTTAAAACCTTTTCCAGCAGATAATTAAGTTATACAATATATGTTGAAATATGTTAATTATATCTATATTTCAATCCTCCCATCTCTCTACTTCCCCTACTCGTTATTTAACCCCAGTGAGAATTGCTACTAAAATTTTCATTAAATCTTCTAAATCATTAGGTACTCGATATAAATTTAGGTCTTGTTTAACTTCCTTGTCAAGTCGTTTCAAAAGAGCAAATTGCCAAATTTTTCCTATAGAAACAGCTCCATATAATAAATTTTGTGCTGGTTCTGTTCTTTTATCAAGAGCAATTAACTCAACTGCTAGTTGCTTAAAACCTCTTTCTAAGTTTTCATCCTTAGCCTCAATAACTAATAAATTATTTCCCGCTTGTAAAAAATAATCTAGAGAACCTCTAAGCTGAGGTTCAACTTCTAAAGGATAGGAAACTTTGAGTTGAGCCTGACAATAATCAACTAATTCTATCAAGACTGGAGCAATTAAAAATTCTCGCTTTGCTATCTCACTATCTAAAGTAATATAAGGGAGACTTTTACGAAATCTTTGCTTGAGATTTTCTAACCCATTAATTTGTCGTTGAGACTTGGGTAAAACTAATTCTTCTTTAATTAATTGATAACCAAAGTAATTTAAGATATCCTCCGGGTAATAATTAAATTTGAAATAATCTGAAAAGTTACAACTATCAGGTAGTTCAATTCGTATATTTATCATAGTTTTTACCCATATTAATACTCTTCTTTAATTTCTTTGAGCTTTTGTAATGTATTCCTAACTACCCGTTATAGAGATTTTACTTCCTTTACTTTTTTATAAATTAATAAATATAGACTAACCTTGGGGATCCAAAAAGCGATTATAGTAAACAAATCTGAATAATTTTTGATTGTTATAGATACCATTTTCAGCATGAAATGTAATTAAATCATTATGTTTAAGTTTAATTGGTGTACTTTCAGTTAAGCGATCGCCTTGATATTCTATTCTATTAAAAAATTTCAGATTAGGCACTAGAATTGTTTGGCTAGGTTCTAGATCTAAATCAGCAATATGTAATGGTAAACCGGGAATACAAATATTTACCCCAAATTGTTGATTACCGAAAATTTTAAGTTGAGCTGAACCTATTTTAACTTTACCTCTAGGAGGTAATTGAATAGATAATCCTTCTTCAATTTTATCGGTTAAGTCATTACTCACAAATTTCAATCTAGGTAATAATTCTTTTTGAATATGAGGATAATTATTAGGTGTTTGATACTGACTAATATCGAGATTTTCAATATATTCAAAACCTGCTCCAGCTCTGAGGGCAACTAGATGACTTGGAGAAGTAGAAAAGCTCAATACTAAACCTAACAAACCACCCAACAAAGAAAACCCTATTGTGTCTTCCCAAGCTTTTAAAGCTATAGGCATTCCTCCCATTTTATGTCGTATCCATTCAAAGATAATAGCTGCTAATAAAGCAGTTAAAATACTGGTGCCCAAGCTAATAGTAAGTCGTTGCCAAAAACGCCTTTTATCTCCTGCTTCTATACTGCGCCATCGCCAAGTCAAACCTTCGGCTAAACCCACTGCTCCTCCAATTAATATCCAGCCAACTATTCTGACAAATTCATCGGGTATAGTTATGACTTTATCTCGTAATTGTGGATTAAGTAATATTTGTACTAATGCTCCAGAAGTAATACCAATTAAAAATCCTAATCCTCCAGCAATACTTAGGGGTATTATACCTCTGCTGAAGTTCCGTTTAAACCGAGTGGGATTACTTAAAAATATATCCGTAGCTACTATGCCAACTGCTAGGGAAATTGCAATACAAGGAAATAATGCTAGTTCGGGAATTTTTTTGAACCAGCCTAGATCACTGAGGATAAATTGCCCTATGCTCCAACCTATTAATGCGGATGTAATGCCTGACAGAATATATAGGTATATTCTCATAATTTCAGATTAATTTTGATTTTTATAGAGTTGACTTAACTAGTATTTTTAACACTGATCCGTGGATGATTAAAGGAATAAACAATCAAGAAGAAATCATATTTTTTTTCATTCTCTTGTTATTCTCAAAAACTTTATAAGTATTCAGTCCTCGGCTATCAGCTATCAGCTATCAGTTATGAGTTATTAGCTCATTATAAAGGAATGTTATGTAATTGGTCATCAGGTAACCTTAGTATTTACTTCTATAAATTCTCAAACTGAGAGCTAACTGCTAATAGCTGAATTCTTAACCCCAAAAGGATACTCTATAAACCAGATTTAGTATTAGTTACTTTGGATAAGCTAATATAAATTATTTTCCATTTCTGTATAAATCAATTAATTTTATTTACTAGGATAATTTTTCACTTAGATAATCAAAAAAAAAGCTCAAAAAACTCAAAATATAGCTTGACAAAATATATTTGACAAGATATTATAAACATAATGGAAAAGATGTGCTCATATATAGTAATTAAGTTATGTACTCATAAGTTTAGAAATGCCTAGGATAGACTATAAATTTACTCCTTATGTTTACCTGAATGACTCAACTTATTTAGTTTGTTTCCTCAGCTTTTAATCATTTTTAGTATTTCTTTTCATCATCACCAAATCAATCAATAGAATTATAAACATATACTATATAACCAGCTTCTATATTATATGGAATTCATTTTCTGACTCGGTTTATGTATCCAATATCGAATAGAGAAAATAGGCGATCGCTTATTTCAGACTAAAGTAGGAATATAACTACCGAACTTGCTCCCTAAGCCATCCCCGTATTATAAGCTCCGGTTCCACACCCAAGGCTTTTAACTGCTCTGCCAAGGGTTCGGCCCGTTGACGTTCTTGTTCAGCTAGCCCACATCCTGTCAGCAAAAGATTTTCTTGGCTATCCCATCAACGCAACCAAGGCCAGACTTGGCTTTGATGTTTGCCTTCCCAGATACCAAGCTCTACCCCCAAAGATTTTATAGGATAACGTTTGCCTTCATTTGGGAGTATTTTTTGATAGTAACCATGTACCAAATTATATACTTCCACACGCGCCTTTTGAACTTCATATATGTGATAAAAAGGTGCACAAATTCCTTGTTCATAAACCAAAAAATTACCTTTTTCCTTGGTGTTTTTTCTCTCTCTTCTGACCAGTCTCCAGAAAAAAATTCTAATACAATTAATGGGTTGATTAATTCCTTCTATAAAACAGAAGAACGACGTAATTTACCATCTAATTTTTGTAGCACATTCGGTACATAAAAACAGTCAGGATAAACAGAACTTTTTTCTGGTGTTTCTGTTGCTTTAGTGATGCGCCAATAAATGGCACTATCTCGACCGACGCAGTATTTATCATCGGGATAAATTTGTTGCAAAATTGGAGTAATAGAATGAGTTAATAAATCTCCTTGTGGAGGTTCTTGAAAATTTTTCACAAAGTCCTGATCCTTGTCGGAGAATTGAGTTTGGTCTGGTAAACTTTTTGATAAATTAGAAGTAGGTAATAAATTAAAGGATTTTTCTGTTGGTTTAGTTATTGAATTCATATTAATTTTAAAGTTACAAACTTAGGCAGGTTTTATAGAATAATTTTCCTGATATTACCTTTGAAATTATTATAGTAGTTTCTTTAAAAGATTACTTAAAAGGTTAGTAGTCTAGTAATCAGCAAAATACATAGAAAGCTATTGAAGTAACAGAAAAATTTTCAGCAAATTGTCTGAATATTATTCCTAATATTGGCTGTATATAAAGCTATTGAAGTAACAGAAAAATTTTCAGCAAATTGTCTGAATATTATTCCTAATATTGGCTGTGAAGTTTATGCGTAAAAAAAATAATTTTGTTGACTATCAAAATGGCAAAGGCATCAGTTTTTATCAACATAAAACACAGTCCTAAGAACAAAACTCTGAAGATTTTATGAAACGTCTTTACTTTGGTTTACCTAAGTAAAAATTCTTCTTATAAGAAATTTATAGAAATTGAATAGCATCAAAAAAAGCTGACGACTGGTAACTTAAATGAAGACTGACTGCTAATAGCTAACTTCTATAACTATAGATAATTTTTATCCACAACGTTGAGGTCGTGTTTGTAAATTAATTTCTAACAAGTCTGCAAGATCGCACTTTAATTTATCTGCCGTTTTCTTATTCGGTTCTATGTAGCCAAAACCATCACTAAAAAATTTTTTTTGATAGGAATAAATTGCTCCTATCCACTGCTTTTTCACCACTAAATATTTATCTTCTTCCCCGATAACATCATCTTTATAGCCTGCGATATACTGAATTTTTACATCATTTTCTAGAATCTCATGAATAGCTTTAATAATTTCTAAACGCGCATCTTCTGTTGTCAATAACGTCGAATTTTGATTTAATAATTCTACCTCTAACTCCCGAACAATTTTTTGAATTTCTCTCCTCGTAGTGGAAAACTTTTCTAGTGCTTTTTCCATTTTTTCCGTCGAAAGTTCACTCACAGTATTTTTTTCTACATCAGTTAATATTTCTTCTGAGGAAAGGGGATATTCTTGAGTTTTCCTTTCAACAATATTTCCACTATTAAGCTTACCTACCTGATATCCTAAAATAAAAAACAAACCATGAGAAAACATAATCAGAAAAGTTGCTGCTACTGACCGTCTATATTTTCTAATTAATATAGTAATATGGTCAGAAAAATCTAATTCCCTTTCAACAGTTAACCCAAAAATAATTGTTTGATAAAAATATTTGAGTTTCGGAAACGCGGCGGTAAAAATTTCTTTTGGTACTTTTCCATTGCTAATTTGGTGAAAATAAGCTGCTAACTCATAATCAGATAGTTGATAAAATAAATCGGCAAAAGGTTGATAATAATTGGAGGTTTTCTGAGAGGTTTTCTGATAGGAGGAGGAAGTTTTATCCCAACGATTTTTTAGAAAATCAATTAACTTTTTCCAAGTAGCATTTCCATACACTAATTCATCTTTTTGTTGACCAGGATTTTTGTGTAATAGACTATTTTCTAAAGATTTTAAATCCTGGCGAACTTGTTGTTTAATTATGCTCGAATGTGCTGACCATAAACTGTCTTGATTTTTTAAAAGACAACAGTAGTCAGTAACAGATATTTTTTTTCCTAAGATTTGAGATAAGACATGATTTGCTCCTAAGATGATTAATGGTTCTAATAATTTTTTATAATTTCTCAGTTGTAATTGTAATTGTCTGGAAATTTTTTGCTTTTCATTTTCTTTCTTTCTATGCCTACTAATATTTAACCAATTTAGATATTCTGGTAAACTCTCAGGAATAAAAATTGCCCTTAAAGTTAATAACCTAATCATCTGAGCATTAGCATTTCCTTGTTTTATCCCATTAGTCGCTCCCAGGTTATCAAATAAATTGTTTAAATATTCTGATGTAATTTGACCATTCTGTAATTTTAAAACTAAATTTTCTATCCATTCTTGCTTGATTTTAGAGCCACTAATTAATCCTTTAATTGCTGTTTCTATAGCAGCTTCATCTATATATCTTGAGGTATTACTAGAAGAATTTTTAATCATTTTTGTCTGTATTTTTGTCAGGTTTGCTGCTACTTCTGCATTGGCTGGATGAATAATTATAAATTGTTCTGGTCGCTCAACAGCTTCAAGATTATAAATCCATGATATGGGGAGATCATTGGCTTTTAATTCAGCCATTTTATTCAGAATTTGTAAGTCAGATAATTTAGTAGAAATTATGACTGGGAAAGTTGTAGTGTTCAGCCAATTTTGCCAATTTTTAGGTAAATTTATTTCTGGTTTTTTTGTGACTTGATGTTTGTTTGGTTTTCCAATCTGTTTAGTTTCAGATGGATTAAATATTGGATTAATTCCCTGTTGCTGCTGAATATTTATCCAATCTAATATTTGCCAAATATTATCTTTTCCAGTACATAAAAAATAACGATAAAAAGAAGTAGAACGACTATATTCATCTTGCCCAGATGTCACTACCGCAACTACTGAATAATCTGGTTCTTTATCGTTCATACTTAACACAACTCGCCCAACAAAAGTAGGTTCTTGACTATGGCGATCTTTGCCGACTTCAAATCCTTTATTGGCAATTGCTCTTGCTAGAGAATAGGGAATTTTTGGCAAGGTTAAATTCATATATTCTCCTACTTTAAATCCCCGGGAAATCCATTGACCGTTGGGTAATATTTCGGGAATTATGCCTGTGCTAAACTCGTGAATTTCAATATTTTTCATTTCCTAATACTAATTCACTTCAATACTTCAATACTGATAAATAAAAATAATTTGTAGGGGTTTTGCAAAACTATTCCACTAAAATATTGAAGCAAAGATTTGCGGAATAAATTTTGATTTAATACTAATTTTTATGGATTAGTTTTATATTGACATGATGCTTCAGTTCTTAATTAATTAAGACAAGGGCAAACAGGAAAAATAGTCAATTAATTTGACTGAAATATTTGCAAAAATTGCTGTCAATACTGGGTGGATAGATGTATCTAAAATATCACCTAACTTTTAATTTTTTAGTTTTTGCTTTTAACTTTTAAATTTTAAATTTTGCCTTTCACAAACTAGTATTAATCTTGCTCTAAATGTAAATTACGCTTACCTGTACAAATCCAATATATAGGAGAAACTAAACCAAAAGGTCGCCATTTTTTTGAGTCTCCTAATACAGATGCTACCCCGCTACGATCGCGATAAATTTCTTCAGAATTTGGTTGAAAATATTTATTTTGATTTCTTGTTGCGCCAAAAGCAGAAGTTGTAAAATATTCCACATTTCCCATTCCTAAATCTTGCCAAGATTCTAATCTTTTAAAAATAGTAGGAAATCTGGCTTTTAACAAAAATTTTGGTTTGTGTCTATTTCCCCATAAATCTGCTAATTCACACTTAGTTAATACTAGAGCAATTCGCCGTTTTTGACTGAAAATATTTCCCCCTGCTAATGCTACTAAAAGTTGATCAACTCCTCTGGCATATTCTAAGTCTTTACGATGAGTTGTACCATCAATCATTAACATAATTCCTGTGGCGGGAAAACAATCATTTAAGTAGTCTCGGAGTAGCTGACTATTTGTTTCTTGAAGTACATCGCTGAAAAATTCTCCAGAATAATCTTTGCAACTAATATCTAAGTTTAAAACGGTGTTTGAAAATTTGGAATTATCTGTTTTTTTCAGAACAATTCTTAAACTATAATCCTTAATTTCTAGCACGTCACTAGCTAAACGAGTTGGTTCAATTTGTAATCCTTTTTCTATCAAGTCTTGTGCCTGTCTAATTAAAGATTCTCCGTCTTTATTTGCTGGAGTAACTAACTCGACTGGACTCGATATATCGGCATTTGGCCACCTAGCTAAAGCAGCCATATAAGTCGTTTTTCCCGCGGCGCGATCGCCTATTACCCGTAAAACTCCAGAATGATTTTCGACTTTTAATTCTTGATTATTTCTGGGTTTAAATATAGATTTAAACATTCTAAATAATTAAAATTTTTTTGATTTTAACTGATTTGAACTTTTGAATGGATGACTTTTAACTTTTCATATACTGACCTTTACTTAACCAGTATAAAGGAGGAATAATTCCATAAGGTTTCCATTTCAAAGGTTCCCGTAAAATTGAGTGAGAACTGCCTAATTCATCTGTACGATTTGGACGGGGGTCATTTCGATGTAAAACACCAAAGGTAGATATAGCATAAAACTGTAAATTTTGCTGAGGAATACGCTTTTTTAAAATATTTGTTGTTCTGGGTAAATGAACTTTAAATATATCTAATTCTGGGTCAAGACGACCAGGCCATATTTCTCCTCTTTCACATTTACTCATTGCTATGGCTAGACGTAAATCTTGAGTACGATCTTTTTCATCTATTAAGTTAATAAATTTTTCTATTACGTTACTATAAAATATGTCGTTTCCTGGTTCCCATTTATGGAGTAAAATTAGACAGCCAAGGTTATCTTTTATCATACATTCATCGAAAAATTCTTGATGTAAAGTGTTAGACATTCCACTTTGTAATTCATTAAAAATTTCCCCTGGGTAATCTCGGACTACTAGGTTGATTTCTTCTGGTTTTCTTTGCCACCAATGTTTGATTTCTATATGAAAAGAATACAAGGGTAAATCGTAAAAACTTTGAATTTTAATTCCGTCGATAATGGTTGGTTCTAAAGAGGCTCCATTTAAAATAATATTCTCCGCTTTAGTAGCTAAATTTTTAGCATCATTAGTAATAGCTGTAATTTGAAAGTTAGGATTAGTTTTTTCCGGCCAATAAGCTAATCCTGCTAGATAAGTTGTTTTGCCTGCACCAGTAGGTCCAATAATACAAATATTCCCCATTTTTGTTTGGTTAAATCTCTAAGTTTTTAGGTATTTAAACTATACAGTGCTACAGCGCTATGGTCCTACTTTTCTAATGGTAGATAGGAACACGCAATGCTTAGTGTGGGAGCAAAATGCTCTGAAATAATTAGAATGGACGGGACAACTATTGTTATCTACCACTATCTATAGTAATTCCCACGGTTATAATTTGCCTCGAGATTTTGATAATTTTGATTGACCAGAGAACCAGGGATATGGTTTCTTTGGGGGCTGCTTAATTCTAGTGCTAAATGAGTTTTTCTGAGGGAGCGATCGCTTCTATAAACTTCTCCCATTTCAGTTATCAGTTATCAGAGATTATTTTTCAATTTTGGTGGTTTTGGCATCATAAATATGTATGAACTGGTTTACTCAAAAAATGATACTTTTGTCGGGAGGTTCTACCTAACATTTATCTTTTGTGAGTCTGAGTCTTTTCTGTTGTCTAATTTGTCTTAATTATTATTAGCAGAATTAGCTATTTTTTCAAGGGCTGGCATCAGATTCTGTTATCTGAATATATCTATTTGATTTTTCAATTATTCGACTTTTTTTCTGGTAATTACAAGGTTTTTATGGTCTTTATTAATTCCCTCAGATTCTGTTTTCTGACTATATCTATTAATAACAATTTAATTGACTTAGGTTACACTACTGTCTATTAGCTGCAAATTTAAAATAATTTCCTCAAACTACTGAGGGTGTCAAAGTTTTGATTTTTTTAAATCTGATTTTTGAATTTTCAATTTTTCGATTTTTTAACTTTTTTTCTGGTAATTTATAGGCAATAAATGTCAAATAATTTCCTCAAACTAATGAGGGTATCAAAGTTCTTGATTTTGATTTTTGATTTTTGGTTAGCTATGTATTTCATGTCTGACTAAGTGCAGTTAACCTAATAATATGTTATACATATTTTATTCCTTATTCCTTGATTAAGTCAATGCTGTTTAACCCCTTTCTCCGTAAATTGCGTTTTTTGCTGCTGTTGTTGTTGGTGCTGTTGGTGGTAAATTTGGGGCATGTTCGAGCTTCTGAGGAGTCACCGCCGGCAGACTGGCAACTCCAGGGAATATTGGCGGCGTTGGATGATCCTGATCCTGATGTTTGGGTTAAAGCTTTGAAGAAAATGTCTGAGTATGACCTTAAACCTGTTGAAATTTCATCAGAGCGGGTTGAACAAATTGGAAAATTGCTGAGTCATGAAAATTGGCATGTCCGTTCTGCAGCAGCAAGGGCAGTGGGTG